>Ga0208019_1000038_pt1 | contig 60299 bp, 75 predicted proteins | sample CB_VirMetaG_5_FD_184540 | JGI IMG/M metagenome (GOLD analysis project Ga0208019, IMG submission 184540) | Freshwater to marine saline gradient viral communities from Chesapeake Bay - CB_1508_1D Viral MetaG (SPAdes) (version 4) | ecosystem: Environmental > Aquatic > Marine > Coastal | place: USA... | reverse complement strand
TGATTTTTAACAAAGGGGGGGGTGTTTCTCTGGTTGTATAATTACTGAATTGTTCTATTTTTAGTAATGTTATAAACCTGTTTAGTTTTTTGGTCTGTATATTTCAGGGGCATCTCTGCTGCTGCTGCGACGGGCCAGTTTTTTGGGTGGGGTGACAGTTTAGAACGATTCCAATTTGGAATAATTCTAAGACGCATTTTCAAATTCTGTTTAGAATCGTTCTAAATTAGAATTGTTCTAATTCTAAATTGCAATTCAGCAAATAGAACAAAACGTGAACAAAAAAGAATGCCCAAATTTTAGGCAATATCTAATTCGTGATTAAAAATTAGGCACTATACCCTGCCCTGCCTATTTATTTAGCAACTGTTTAATAATTGTGCAGAAGAATATAGTGTGACATAATAGAAACACAAACCGCAGAATTCTGCCATTTTTGAAACACGCCACCCGATGAAATCATCATACATTATTTATATAAATGATGATTGAAATATTGTTTCAATAATCATACCCAAATCTACCCAAAAATTATTTTTGAGCAACAATATTTCGTTGTTCATATTTTCTTTGAAATATTGTTTCGTTGTTTGCTGATTTGTTGTAATTATGTTTCAAAATCATAGCTAAACCATTGAAATATAACGATTAAAATATGTTTTGACAATCAAAACCTATTCCCCCATATTCCATTCTAGTCGCAATGGCTAACCCGGTTAATCCGGTTTACACTGTAAAAGGAAAACGTCTCATGGAAAATTTCGCGGAAGCATATCAGATGTTGGCAAAAGCCGACGCCAGCAAAGACAAGGCGGGCGACAAGGTCACCGGCGCGTTGCAGGCTTTCCACGCCGCGTTTGTGGAATCGGGCGAAAACCCCGGTGATTTTTGGGATAATTTCGCCCAGGAAAATGATTTTGTTCGCGAAGTTCCGTTGATGGCGGAAGGTAAACCGATCATGAAAACAGACGGAACAATCCGCAAGGTACGGGTCGGTACCGTTCAGCCTACCGCATCCGCCCGAACGGCTGTTTCGGCCATGCGGAAGGTTTATGCAACAGACGGAAATATCGCCAGCGATTGGAAAGAATGCCGCAAACGCTATGCGGAAATACGCAAGGCCGAACAATCCGTTGACGCTATCGCGGCAAAGGCCGTTAAAGCTTTTATGAAATATCCCCCGGCAATTCGTGCCGCAATTCTGGCAGGACAGAAAAAGGCCATGTTGGCAGAACAACAGGCTGAACAACTGAACGGACAGGAAATCGGACGGAAAGCAGCCTAGTATTCCCTCCTTAATTAGTAGGCCATCGCCCGGCAGCGTTGTCGGGTGGTGGCTTTCTATTGCCTTTTCAAAATTCCATTTTACAGTGTAAATTATTATTTTTTTTGTTCAACAAACGGTCATGGGGACATTAGAGAGAGAGGCGTGAAGGAGAGAGATATGACACAAAAATTTGAATTTACACGCGGCAAAGTTTTGTTTAACAAAACAATCGTAGGCGTTTACATGCGTGACGCAAACGGTACGTTTTACGTTAACGATGCCCGTGGTAAGACAGGCAAGTATTCAAGCGAGGGTGAAATGTGCTGGCATTTTATGTCCTTCACCGGATGGTCTTCGTATGTTTACACATTCCCCCCCATCCGTTATAGAAACAGCACCAAAATTAAGGACAGGGGCATACGCAAACGCTTTGCCCTAACGTGACAATCCGTTTTACAGTGTAAATCCAGAAGGAGAATTGAACTATGACTATGCTCGTAACAGGATACAAGTCTAAGAAGGAACTGAAAGAAAACGTGGGCAAGCCGTTGAAGTACAGGGAAACGTCCTTGTTCGGTCCTGAATATAGGGACAATGGGACATTCGTAGTTGCCCATCGCCCTGCCATTACTGGACTGGCGGGACGTGAGTTTTTCGCGCAAGTTGAAATGCGTGATGGTCTTATTTACAAGGTAAGTTGAAAAAGGAGAATTGAACCATGGAAGTTATCAATGACCTGTTCCGTTGGTGCAATGACATTGGAATGTACGCCAGCGATAGGCCAATCAATGACGTAGGGGACGTAGAAGGATCGTGTGTCCATCGTTCCCCTTATTGTGACGACACTTGCTTTAATATCAAGTTGTACCGCATGTACCCTAACATGGGCAAGCGTGACGTACGCTGTGAGAAGGAATGGGTAAACATCAATGAACAGAATGTTCATCTGGTATCTAAGCATTTCAAGCGTAAGCGTAAGAAAACAAAGCGTATTCGTCATATGACAAGAGGAGAAGCATTCAAAACTGCGGAGGATGTTTACCGTGTAAAAGCTATGGCCGAAGAAATGCCGGATACTACATGGTGGATACCTACAAAGGCGTGGCGTGATCCTGCTATTCGCTTTCTGCTTGAAGTTGAAATTATGCCAATGCGAAACATAGCGTTGAATGCCAGTACCGATCCATCAACTACAAAAGAACAATGGGAAAGTCTGCTCAACTCTGGGTGGAATATCATGTTCTATGGCGACAATGACATGACGTATGATCCTATTACAGGAGAACGTATGTTTGCATGTCCTAAAACTCACAAGCATATAAAGGGACATTGTGCAGACTGCAAGGCAGGATGTTTCAGTCAGACAACTTCATTTGGTAGGCGACAGACTGTTCATCTACGTGAACACTAAACCTTTGAAGGAAATACATGAAATGGAAAAGAACATATTTGCCAAAGGTTTATACTGGCAAGACAAAACCTATGTTGTAACTGTAACGGATAGGGACGGAGAATATGTAGTAAAGGACAACGTATCGCAGATCAAACGTATCTGTACCACAGAAGAAAATGCAATACAAGTAGCAAAAGAATGGGAATTTTAACATGTATGCTAATCCTGACTATATCGAATACCGTGGCGGCTACAATATGTGGCGCAACCAGAAGTTGACAGACAAAATGTACAACATTGTCGGCTTTGGTAACATTGGAAGGTTTGAGAAGGACGTCATCAGACTTGCACGTGAACGACAGCAGAAGTACGGTGGCAGTCTGCGAGACAACATGGAAGTGTGTGGCAGGGACTTGCTACAGAAATATGTTGCATGGGAAATTCAGTTTGTAACTGAGGGTAGGACAAGAGCAGCCTAAAAAACTGCTTGACAAGGGTGATAAGGAAACTATATAGTTAACTTCTTAGTTATCTTTTATATGTTCCTTATCACTTAACTTCTAAACAAAAGGGTAAAGATTATGAAAAAAACAAGCTGTACAGTTAACTTGTCTCTTGAACAGGTGCAAGCGTTTTTGGACAGAGAATTTACAGGTTACACTGTAGAGTCTTGTTCAGGAACAGACGGTATTGATATAGCCTATCGTGATGTCTACTATGAAACGGTTCCTAATCTGTACCTTGCCCTAGAATTAATTGAAAAGCTTAACCATCAGGGGTAAAGAAAATGAAAAGTTTTTACGAGTGGCAACAGGAAATGCTTTGTCGATATGACATTATGCCTGCGTGGTGGTGGCAACATGGTGAGCAAGAAAAAGCATACGAGGAATACGTGAAAGGGTATAATGAATGGCACAGTAAGTAGTAAATGTGTATAAACCCTATATTGTACAACCCTTTATGAAAAGGAAAGGCAGAAAATGAAAATCATGGTAACTGAAGTTGAGAACGAAGGTCTGACTGCTCTGATGGGCAAGACTGTAACCCTGTTTTGCGGTGTGTACATTTACACCGGAAAGCTGGTCGGCGTAAACGATACTTGTGTCAAGCTGGAAGACGCGGGGATTGTCTATCAGACTGGTTCTTTCACTGATAAGAAGTGGAAGGATTGCCAGTCTCTGCCAAATGACTGGTACGTTACTACGCAGTCCATCGAATCTTTCGGTGAACTGAAGTAAGCAAATATTTTTAAGGTATGGGGGGGATGCGTTTATTCTCCCCATGCTTTAACTGGACTTAGTTTTTCTAATTTATAAGGTACTAGCCATGTTTAAAAGAACAAAAAAATTTAAATATAGGTCTAGGTCTTGGTCTGGGTCTGGGTCTTGGGCTTGGTCTGGGACTGGGACTGGGTCTTGGGCTGTGTCTAAGTCTGGGTCTGAGTCTTGGGCTGGGTCTGTGTCTGGGTCTTGGTCTTGGTCTGGGTCTTAAGTTTACTTATAGAAATAAAGTTATGAAAAACAAATATAAACAAGCCTTTATGAAAACTGCCTATGCCTTTGCAGAGTGTAGCCATGCGGTACGTTTGAAAGTAGGATGTGTTATCGTAAAGGACGGCAGGATCATCTCTATCGGATACAATGGCACCCCAGCGGGGTGGGACAATGACTGTGAACGTACATCTTTTTTTGACAGTAAAGGAAAGCAGCTACTTGAACCTGTCCTTGTGACCCGTGACGAGGTGCTACATGCAGAGACTAATGCCATTGCCAAGCTGGCACGTTGCCACGAATCAGGTGAAGGTGCAACGCTTGTCACTACACATGCCCCTTGCCTTCAATGTGCAAAGCTGATATATCAATCAGGTATTGACACGGTAATTTTTGAAGAAGAATATCGTAACTTCGATGGTATATCTTTTCTAAATATGTGTGGCGTTATGACTGAACAATTCAAACTGAGGGAAAACAATGTCTGATCTACTTACTGATGACTTTCTTAACAACCTTTGGATTTACAAGTGGAATGAACTTGTAGCTGATGGTATGGAAGAAAAGGAAGCCGATTCGTTTGCCTATTTCTGGGCAATGGAAGAATATGAAAGGTTAGCACAATGAACATATTTTATCTTCATACTGATCCACAACGCTGTGCAGAAATGCACTGCGACAAGCACGTAGTCAAGATGATCCTTGAATATGCACAGCTTTTGTCTACTGCCCATCATGTTCTTGATGGTGAACCTTCCATTGAGTGTTACAAAATGACACACAAGAACCATCCGTCTGCTATATGGGCAAGGCAGACCAGCGACAACTATCTCTGGCTACACGATTTACTGTGTAAACTGTGTGCAGAGTACACCGTGCGTTACCATAAGAAACACAAGGTGGAACGTAGCGGATTGCTGGAACGTCTGTCGCAGCTACCTACTAACATCGTCAATGATGGCACTACGCCAATGCCTCAATGTATGCCTGACGATTTTAAAGTTGATAATGATTCTGTAAGTGCGTATAAAAAATACTATCTATACGGCAAGAGAGACATTGCGGTGTGGAAGTACACAGATCAACCCGATTGGTGGTTTACAACCTAGAAAGGAAAGTGGTACAATGGACGTTGATATTCATAATGTAAACAAGGTTTACGTTAGAAATCGTGAGTATGGAAAAGGTTCAGGAAAATTTCATACGCTGGAAATTGAAGTAACTACTACTGACGGAAAATCAGAAACAATTACCCTTTTCAGAAGGGGTGACAGTAAGATTAACATGATTGAGTGGAAGGACGTTGTAAATGTCTGACAATGAACTAATTGATCTTTGTGACGAGATTCTTGAATTTATCACAGAGGTACGGTTAAATTGTACAGAAGAAAGTAATCGCTGTTACAAGGAAAACATGGTAAGGATCATGGAAAAATTGGAAAGCATGAAGCACGAAGCTATTCTGCGTAGTACCAAGCGTTAAAACATTCTAACCTACCAACATGGAGAAATAAGTATTGGTCTTGGTCTGGGAGTAATTGATGTTACAAACAAAGAGAAATAAGTATAGGTATTGGTCTTGGTCTGGGTCTGGGTCTTGGTCTGGGTCTTGGTCTAGGTCTGGGTCTAGGTCTGGGTCTGGGCATGGGTCTTGGTCTAGGTCTGGGTCTAGGTCTGGGACTGGGTCTTGGTCTGGATCTTGGTCTAGGTCTGGGCATGGGTCTTGGTCTGGGTCTAGGTCTGGGTCTGGGAGTAATTGATGTTACAAACAAAGAGAAATAAGTATAAGTCTTGGTCTTGGTCTGAGTCTTGGTCTGGGTCTTGGTCTAGGTCTAGGTCTGTGTCTGGGTCTTGGTCTGGGTCTTGGTCTAGGTCTGGGTCTTGGTCTGGGTCTTGGTCTTGGTCTGGGTCTTGGTCTGGGTCTGGGTCTGCGTCTAGGTTTAGGTCTGGGTCTGGGTCTGGGTCTGGGTCTAGGTCTTGGTCTAGGTCTGGGTCTTAAAACACTCCACAACATAAGGTAATATAGGTAAAATGGAAAACCTTCTTAATACTACTGATCGTGAAATTTTCTTCAACGTCTTCGAACAGCCTGTCGTATCTCATGACAGTCGTTTCACGGCTGAAGACAAAAAGATGCTTATTCGTACATCTGATGATGGAGACAAGTATCTAAACGTAGTGAATGATAAGTACCGTGTAGTTGAAAATAGAGAAGTTCTTGTGCCTCTACAGACACAGATGATCAACTACTTTGATCCTCTCGTTCTGGAAGATGTAAAGATCAAGGATACTATTTCTGCCAATGGTAACGTCTGCTATGCAGAATATATCTTTCCCAAGTTGAAGTATGGTATTGAAACATCTACAGGACATAGGACTGAGTTTGGTCTTCGCTTTGTAATGAAGAACACCTTTGATGGTAAAGGCAGTGTAACTATGTGGTCAGGTCTTATTGACTTTTTCTGCACCAACGGCACAGTCACTGGTGAGTACGACATTACTCGTAAGCGTCATAGCCGTAACTTCAATACTGACGGGTTTATCTCTGCTTTCGAGATGTCAATGGAAAAGCATAAGGCAGCAGTGGACCAGTATCAGGTGTATGCCGATACAAAGATCAATTCAACTCTGAAGGTACAGCAGTTGTTTGACAAGCTGACCAACACCAATCGTGCAGAGCAAAAGCGTAGCGGTGGACTTTCAGATAAACTGTTTGCACAGTGGATTGACGAGGTGCAGGAACGTGGCAGCAATGTCTTCTCTGTACAATCTGCCCTTACTCACTATGGCTCACATGACGATGATCGTTTTGCCTTGACAAAGGCTGGCGATGGTGCTACGTTGTATAAACGCAGCGAACAGGTCACTAAGTGGCTTTCTTCTAATGTGTGGAAGAACTTTGTTGAGGACTTGTCTGTAGCTGCGTAACCCTAACAAAAGGAAAGGTTATGACTAGATACAACTACAAGAAACATTCAGAAATTCCTGCTTACATGAGGGACTATCTTCTAAATGTGTCAAATTCAGACAAAATTGAAAATTTTTCTCTGGAAGAAATCAACGGATTTCTGAATGGTCTGGAAGAATGGGAACGGGAAGTACAATTGACTGAACCTGTCAGGCGTATGAACCGTAAGATTCTTAACTAGAGAATAAAGTAGGGTCAGTTAAACGCTGGCCCTACTTCTTCTCAGGAGAATAATAGGCAGTCACCTGTTTTACAATGCGTATTGATCGACACGTAAATACTCTGCTTCGTGTAGCGGAAGCTATTGAGGAACCTGTCAAGTGTTTCCGTTTGGCAGCAGGTATTATCTACAAAAATACTATTGTAGGTATAGGAGTAAATCAGTATAAGACTGATCCTTTTCAGGCTAAGTACGGTAGCAACGACAAGGCGATTTATCTTCATGCAGAGATTGCTGCCATAAAGAACAGCCTACGTCAGATGGACGTTGACGATTTTAGAAAATCCACACTGATAGTTGTACGTGTAAAAAGAAAACACTTGACAGGACCATTCATACCTGCCATATCTAAGCCGTGTAAAGGATGCCAGCGTTGTATCGCAGAGTTTGATATACGTAACGTCATCTACACTGGTGAAGACGGTAACGTCCATTATTTGTAAGGAAAAAGGAAGTTATGAAAGAAAAAACAGAATCTAAGCTAACGATACCATTAGACATTTTCCCTTCCCTTACAGAAAAAGGTATTCATTATTCTGTATGGGTAGGCGATGAAGAATGTGGTACAGGTTTCTGTCCCTATGAAAATCTTGTTGACGATTTTTTTGATATGCACACCGTATATACAAATACTCCTTACCTTTCTTCTTCATCAGAAGAAGAGGTATTGGAAATTATTGAAAGTATGGAAGAGTGTTTAAAATACTTAAAGGACAGCTTTGAAGTCCTGAAAAATAATAGGCCAACAAAATGAAATGTGAACTGATACAGGCAGTAGGTACTGATCTTACTGTAGTTAATTCTGCTCGCGTGTCCTTTGACAAGGAATCTAAATGGGCGAGGGAAAACAAGGTTATTGGTGTTAATGAACTTAGCTATGAAGATCAGAAACTTATTAAGTATCTTGCAAAGCACAATCATTTTACACCTTTCACGCATTGTACGATTACTCTTCGTGAGGAAGTTCCCATATTTGTCGCAAGACAGCGGTTCAAGCATATGGTAGGATTTAGTTACAATGAGGTAAGCCGTCGATATGTTGACGACGATCCTAAATTTTATTTTCCTGACACGTGGAGAAAACGTGCAGAAAATTTAAAGCAAGGTTCTTGTAAGACTACGGTGCCATCCCATACGTTAGTTAAGAAACTGTACAAAAATTTTATGATTGAGTGTGAGTCAATGTACAAAACAATGCTGTCTCTTAAAGTAGCACCTGAACAAGCACGTATGGTTCTTCCACAGTCAATGTATACAAGCTACTATGTGACAGGATCATTGTCTGCCTTTGCTCGTGCATATAAATTAAGGGTTGACGACCATGCACAGCTTGAGATACAACTACTGGCGAAACAGTGGGGTGAGATTTGTTCCAAACTGTTTCCCGTATCTTGGGTAGCTTTAACAGGAGAAATGTAAGATGGCAATAAAAGGTAAACGATTAGGTGCAACTGAAAAGCCAGCAGGGATCAAGAAACACATACGTACCAGTATCGGTAGGTCAACTAATAGTTCACCCAAAAACAAGGACAAAAGACGTTCATGGAAAAAGTATCGCGGACAGGGAAACTGATATGTCAGATGACGATAACGTAATCTGGTTCATTGAAAAACTACAGAAGCGTTATGTCGAAGGAAGAATGTCCCACGAAAAGTTTACCCGCTATGAAATGATAGAACTTGATTTTGATCCTAATAGCGAAGAAGATCGTAAACAATACGAACTTATGTTAGATTCCATGATGGAAATTGAAGTTGACTTGGAAGAAGGCATAACTCATGTTCAGTGTGAAGATTGTGGAACTGAACATAAGCTATGGCATATGGACTGGGAACTTCTTGTATGTCCTGAATGTAATCACATAATTCAAAATCCAGAGAAACAAATAGAATGAGAAACCTATGGCATAAAGAAAGAAAGCGTGTCTTTAGAGAACTGTTGCAGCAGTATCTTGACGAAGGGTACAGCTATAAGGAAGCTAAGAAATTTGCGTCAGAAGAAACTGACGAGTTTTGTAGCATGGACGAAGACTTTGTAAACGAGATATTTTCAGCAGAATACGAGGATTAGAAAATGTATAATGTTGTTTACGTTAAACAGAAGACTGGATATATGTACGAAACAGATACATCTGATAGCTATGAAGAAATTGTTGAATGTTTCTACAACCGTATTTCTCTTGCAGAAACATTGAAGTACAAGGTCGAGATGCACCAACATCCCTACACCTTTGCTAATCTTATTGACAACGAACGTCCTGTAGGTTATTTTCTAATAGATAAAGAAAGAGAAGAATATTTTTCTGGTATAAATCAAAGAAGCGGAAAGCGATGATACATCAAACGACTAGCCGTGAGGTAAGCCGTGGGGAATGCCCTAGTGAAACTTGTGCATCTTCTGACGGCTGTGTCTTGTACAACGACGGTCATAGCTTCTGCTATTCCTGTAACACTTATTTTTCACCAAACGGAGAAAATTCAATGCCTCTTGATGATAGCATACATGCAGTTGCGTATAGCGTGGGAAAGCCTAACAACTATGGCTTTGTGTCTGAAATCAAAGACAGGAAAATTACAAAGGAAACTTGCCAGCGTTACGGTGTGCGTATTGCACAAGACGCAGAAGGCAATGTAATCAAACATCTATATCCTTACTTCGACAAGCATGGTACGCATGTCGCCAACAAAGTTCGCGTAGTTGAAGATAAATCTTTTGTCGCTGAACCGGCAGGTTCGCTTGGTCGTGCAGTCCTGTTTGGTCAGAACGTCTGCCAGCAGGGAGGTAAGTACGTCACTATCTGTGAAGGTGAAATTGATACACTTTCCATCTCACAGATGATGGGTAACAAATGGCCTGTCGTTTCAATCAAGGACGGAGCAGCATCAGCAGTACGAAACTGTAAAGGAAGCTATGACTTTCTTAACAGCTTTGACAACATTATCATTTCATTCGACATGGACGAACAGGGCAAGAAAGCTGCGCGTCAGGTTGCTGAACTGTTTGAACCTAACAAGTGTAAGATCGTACAGCATGAACTGAAGGATGCTAACGAGTACCTGAAGATTGGTAAGCAGGAAGAATACATTCGTTGCTGGTGGGCAGCGAAGGTGTACACTCCAGCAGGTATTGTTAACCTTGCCGACTATGGTGATGCACTGTACGAAGAGACGCAACAGCAGACATGCCTGTATCCCTTTGCAGGTCTGAACGAAAAGCTGTACGGTATTCGTACTGGTGAACTTGTTACCCTCACTGCTGGCACAGGTACAGGTAAGTCAAGTGTAATGCGAGAACTGATGCACCATGTCCTCAAGAATACTGAAGACAACATTGGTGTTATTTCTCTGGAAGAGAATGTGCGTAACACTATCTTTCACCTCATGTCAGTTGAAGCTAACGCACGGCTGTACATTCGTGAAGTACGTGAAGCTTTTGGTAAGGAAGACCTTACTAACTGGCAAAAGAATACTGTAGGTACAGGAAGGTTCTTTGCCTTTGACCATTTCGGTTCTATGGGTACAGAAGAAATTCTGGCACGTGTCAGATACATGGTAAAAGCTTTGGACTGTAAGTGGATTTTCCTTGACCATCTTTCCATTCTTGTGTCAGGATTGGAAGGCATGGACGAACGTAGGAACATTGACATTCTGATGACAAAGCTACGTAGTCTGGTAGAAGAAACAAACTGTTCATTGCTACTTGTCTCTCACCTTCGACGTACAGGTTCTGATTCTGGACATGAAGAAGGAAAGGAAGTAAGCTTGGCACATCTACGTGGATCACAGTCCATTGCACAGTTGAGTGATGCTGTGGTTGCTATGGAACGTGATCAACAGGCTGACGATCCTAACGTAGCAAACACTACTACCATTCGTGTTCTGAAAAATCGTTATGCAGGTGAAACTGGGGTAGCTTGTCACTTGTTCTTTAACAAGGAAACTGGTAGACTGCATGAAGTTACTAACATAGGTGACTCACCGGATAACGACGACGACATTTCTCTTTAGGAGTAAACATGGAAGTTATTCTTGACATTGAAACTGATAGCCTCAACGCTACACAGATACATTGTATTGTTGCCAAGGAAGTTAAAAGTGGAAAGGTTTACGAATGGACTAAGGATGACTGCTATACTTCTTTTCCTAACTTCGCTAAGAACATCGAAACTTTCGTTATGCACAATGGCATTAGCTTCGATGCACCAGTACTTAATCGTCTTGCCGGAACGAACATAAAGCTTTCACAGATTAAGGATACGCTTATCCTGTCGCAGCTTTGCAATCCTATTCGTGATGGTGGACATTCTTTGGAAGCATGGGGTGAACGTCTTAATTTCAATAAGATTGATTTCAGTGACTACTCACAGTTCACTGAAGAGATGCTTACTTACTGCAAGCGTGACGTAGACGTTACACAACGTGTATACATCTCCTTGCAGGAAGAAATCAAAACACTGGGTGTTTCTCAGCAATCAATTGATCTTGAACATAAGGTACGTGCATTAATCAATCAGCAAGAACGTAACGGATTTGCTCTGGACATTCCAAAGTCAATGTGTTTAGTTAACAAGCTGGAGGATATGGCAACGAAGATTGAGAACGATCTTCAAGAAAGGTATCCTCCTATCGTTGAAGAAAGATATTCAGAGAAGACAGGTAAAAAGTTAAAGGACAAAGTAACTATCTTCAATCCTGCAAGCCGACAGCAAATTGCAAGTAGACTGATGGAACAGGGTTGGGTACCCCAGAAGACTACTGAAAAGGGTCATCCAATCGTTGACGAAACTGTTCTGATGGAAATTGATTTACCTGATGCAAAGATAATTGCAGAGTATCTTCTTCTTCAGAAACGTGTAGCACAGGTCAAGTCATGGCTTGAACTTGTACAGGAGGACGGTAAAGTACATGGAAAGGTTCTTACACTGCGTGCAGTCACTGGTAGAATGGCACATAATTCTCCCAATGTCGCGCAGGTTCCGGCAGTTTATTCTCCTTATGGAAAAGAATGTAGGGAGTGTTGGACTGTTGCTTCCCCAAACAATGTTCTTGTTGGTTGTGATGCTTCTTCTCTTGAACTACGTGTTCTAGCACATTATCTTGGTGACACTAAGTTTATCAAAGAAGTAGTTGAAGGAGATATTCATACAGCTAACCAGAATGCAGCAGGACTTGAAACACGTGATCAAGCAAAAACGTTTATCTATGCTTTTATCTATGGTGCTGGTCCTGCAAAGATTGGTAGCATTGTTGGTGGTGGTTGGAATGAAGGTCAGGGTTTGATTGACAAGTTTCTTGAGAACGTACCCTCTCTAAAAACTTTCAGAGAAAAAGTTGATAAAGTTGCAGCAAGAGGAAACCTAGCTGGTCTTGATGGACGTAAGCTTATCGTTCGTTCTCAGCATGCCGCATTGAACCTCCTAATTCAAGGAGGAGGTGCGATTATTTGTAAGCAGTGGTTGATTGAGATTGACAAGCTGAAGAAAATTCGTAAACTACGTGCTGATCTTGTCGCAAGCATACACGACGAGTATCAGTTTGAAGTACACAAGGAAGATGCTGAAAAGTTTGGTGAAGTTACCAAGCTTGCAATGAAGGAAACAGAAAGGAAGCTGAATGTACGATGTCCACTAGGAAGCGAATACAAAATCGGCCTGAACTGGGCAGAGACACACTAGTAATTCTTAATGATGCAGAGATACAGTTAGCACATTTGATTGCTGACAGTAGATATGCTAAAAACAGGAAAGAAGGTGTGTTTGATAATAAGCAAGATAAGAAAAGAACTTCAATTGAAATTGACAGAGATGGAGTTGAATCTGAACTTGCTTTCTTTAAACTTATAGGAAAATATCCTGAACCTATCTTTGACTTTTCAATAAAGTCAAAAGAAAAGGGAACAGATGATGGAGATGCCCTTATTGACAACATGGCTATCGACATCAAGTCAACCAGATATAAGACAGGAAGACTTGTTCAATCTGGTTCACTAACGAAACCTTCAGTACCTTCAGTTGATCTTTTCTGTCTTATGATCAAAGAGGGAGAAAATTCCTATAGACTAAAAGGCTTTTATCCTGCAAAGATGTTGATTCGTGAAGAGAATTATGGTAAACACTTTCCCGGTAGGCCGTGTTTTATGGTTGAGCAAACTGACTTAATGGAGTATGGTGACTGTGTAAAAAAAGTGCTTGACATGCGTAAGTGAGTTGTGTATATTAGCAATCCTTAGACAGCCACATTGTGTGGCACTATGAAAATGAAAGGAAGAAAACAGACTATGGTTGAAAAGAGCAAGAACTACATCATTAGCGGCGAAGCTTTCTGGGCAAGCCTTGTACAACCTAATACTAAGTATGTACCTTCTTGGCAGGTAGACGTAGGAAATCTAGACGACAATACTGCTAAGATGCTAAAAGATTTAGACCTTAATGTTCGTAAGTGCGACAAGCAAGAACATAATCGAGGCATGTTTATTACGCTAAAGCGTAAGGTGGCTTATCAGTCCGGTGAACAGAAGAGTCCTCCCATCGTAAAGGATTCACAGAATAATCCTTGGAATGGTATGCTGATTGGTAACGGTAGCAAGATCAATGCAAAGTTCCATGTGTACACTAACAGCTATGGTACCTTTGCTGAACTTGATGCTGTTCAAGTAGTTAAGCTTGTTGAGTATGCTCGTAGCGATTTTGATACTGTTGAAGGTGGTTACACCGTTTCAAACGAATCAAATGATCTGGAAGAAATCGCTCTATAACATAACGTAATTCACCAAGGGGTTGTCACTTGGAGTTGGACAACATAATACAAGCAGGTGTGGAGTGGGACTGCTTGATCATAGGAAAGGTAAAACAGAATGACTAACGAAGACAAGATTCTATCAGCACTAAAGCGTCGTATGCGTGTTACTCGTAAGACTGCCATTGAGCATGGCTGGTGTGAAAATCTAACTGCTACTATTGCTCGTCTCCGCAATCGTGGCTACAAGATTCTTACTCTAAAGGCCATGACACCGGAAGGTGTACCGTATACTCGCTATCGCCTAGTAAGTTCAGCCTCTCCCGCAAAGGCTGCTGCCTAACTAGGTTAGGGCAGGGATGATAGGCCAATGAAAAAAATCGACACTCTGGTAGAAGATATTTATGATCTTTTTACCAGCAACACAGAGATAACAATTAATAATAATGATCTGGAAGAACTAGCCGAGTCGATCAAGAAGTCTATTGTCTCTGCCCTCTCTCGTAAGCAACAGGATCGTAAGAAGACACTTCGCCTTTCTCTTATTGGTCATCCAGACAGGAAGATTTGGTATGATCTAAAAAGTGGCGCAGAGAAAGAACAGCTTTCCGGTCCTACGCTAATCAAGTTTCTGTATGGTGATATTCTTGAGGCGTTGCTTATCTTTCTGTGCAAGCAGTCAGGTCATACAGTAAAAGAAGAACAGAAGGAAGTCGAGGTTGCAGGTGTTGTAGGTCATCACGATGCTATCGTTGATGATGTACTAGTTGATTTTAAGTCAGCTTCACCTTATGGCTTTAAGAAGTTTAAGGAAGGTACTGTAGTTTCAGACGATCCTTTTGGATACATTGCACAAATATCTGCATACAGCACAGCAAACAACACTACTGAAGCAGGATTTATTGCAATTGATAAATCAGGAGGAGAGATTGCTTACTGTCCTATTCACAGCATGGACATGATCAATGCAGAAAATAGAATCAATTATATCAAAGCATTTCTTGAACATGATGCTCCTCCAAAAAAGTGTTATGATCCTATTCCTGATGGTTCCAGTGGTAATATGCGTCTGGCCGTTGGCTGTTCTTTTTGTGACTACAAGTATGATTGTTGGAAAGATGCGAATGGTGGTAAAGGTATTCGTACATTCAATTACTCAAATGGTCCGAAGCATCTTGTCCAAGTAGGTAAAGAACCTAATGTGCCGGAAGTAACATGATAAAATTTAGATCAAAGTCAGAAAGAACCACAGCAGATTATCTTAACCTAGCCGAACTTCAATACAAGTTTGAACCGTACTATATTCAGTACACTTGGTTAGAGTACAAAAAGTACCTTCCAGATTTTGTCCTTCCCAACGGAATTATCATAGAAGTTAAAGGTAGGTTTACTCTTGAAGACAGAAAGAAGCATATGTTTCTAAAAGAAACACATCCTGATCTTGATGTTCGATTTGTATTTGATAATCCTAAAAAGAAATTAAACAAAGGTGGTAAGTCAACTTATGCTGACTGGTGTTTGAAGAATGGTTTTCAGTTCACCAGCCTAGCTGAAGTTTCAGTAGTAGAAAAGTGGTACAATGAACGAGGAAGAAGCCTTTCTTCTGGAAGTAGAACAGACACTGGAAAAAGAACAAAGTCAAGAACGAGTACTCTTTCTAAGCGTAATACTTCAAGCACTTCTAGACGCAACAAAGCCTGAAAGCATCCACGAACCTGAAGAAGAAATCTATGCACGTAGACATGCACAGGCATGGTTCTTTGCTTCAGTAGGAGTAACTGCACAGGACTATGTTGACGTATGTGATATGGCAGGAGTTGATCCTGCCTATATGCGTAGCTTTGCATTTAAGGTTCTTCGTTCAGGTGAAGTAAAATATGTACGACGAAGAATTAACACTGTACTTTCATTCAAATAGGTGATATATATGGACCGTGATACTGAGATTGTAAACATGTACCGCAACAGGAATAAAGAAAGTGATGCTGCTCCTGTTATTAAGTATAATTACACTGAAGATAAGATTCTTGAAGAGTTAAAGAAGTATATAGATGCTACATACAGCCAGCATTATGCACAAGGTAAATACCAAGCAACTGATACGATCATTGATGCTGAATATGGTGAAGGATTTTGTATGGGTAATGTGCTAAAATACTGGAAGAGATACGGTAAAAAGGACGGCAGAAACCGTAAGGACTTGCTCAAGATCATACATTATGCTATGATTATGCTTTTCCTTCACGATTCAACCCAAACAAAATAGGAGACACAATTCATGGGCATCACGGTTGACCCGAACAGAGATACTTTATTTGATAAATTAGGAGTAACAAGACTAAAAGAATCGTACATGGCAGACGGAGAGATTTCTCCGCAGGAAAGATTTGCCTTCGTTTCTTCTGCATTTTCCAGCAATCCTGATCATGCACAGAGACTGTACGATTATTCTTCAAAGCATTGGCTGTCCTACTCTACTCCTATTCTGTCTTATGGTAGGTCTTCACGTGGACTGCCTATCTCTTGCTATTTAAATTACATCAACGATACAGCAGAAGGTCTTGTAGATAATCTATCAGAGACTAACTGGCTGTCCATGCTAGGAGGTGGAGTTGGAATTGGTTTCGGTATACGCGCTGCTGATGATAAATCTACTGGGGTTATGCCACACCTTAGAATGTATGACGCATCCTCATTGGCGTACAGGCAAGGTAAAACACGTCGTGGTTCTTACGCTGCATATCTTAGCGTTGACCATCCTGACATCCTACTTTTTCTTGAAATGAGAAAGCCGACTGGTGATCAGAACTTTCGTTGTCTGAACATGCACCACGGCATTAATATTCCTGACGAGTTTATGCAGATCATTGAGAACTGTATGACTAATCCTTATGCTGACGATAGCTGGGAATTAAAAGACCCTCACACAGATGAAGTAAAAGAAGTTGTTTCTGCACGTGATCTATGGCAGCGTATTCTTGAACTACGTATGCACACTGGAGAACCTTACCTTCATTTCATTGATCGTTCCAATGAGAAGCTTCCTTCATGGCTAAAGGAAAAGGGTCTTAAAGTTCAGCAGTCAAATCTTTGCTCTGAAATTATTCTTCCTACTGACAAGGATCGTACTGCTGTTTGTTGTCTATCTTCCGTAAACCTTGAGTACTATGACGAATGGTCCAAGGACGAAATGTTCCTTCGTGATGTACTGGAGATGCTTGATAATGTTCTACAAAAGTTTATTGATGCTGCTCCTGATTCTATTAGCCGTGCAAAGTACTCCGCTATACGCGAACGATCAGTTGGAGTTGGTGCATTGGGATTCCACGCCTATCTGCAAAAGAAAGGTATGCCCTTTGAATCTGCACTTGCAAAGTCAACTAATAGAAGAATTTTCAAACACATCAGAGAAGGACTTGATAAAGCCAACATCGACCTTGGAAAGATCAGAGGTGAAGCACCTGACGCTTTCGGGACAGGACGGCGTTGTAGTCATATCATGGCAATTGCACCCAATGCTTCTTCTTCGATCATTATGGGAAACACATCACCTTCTATTGAACCTTGGCGAGCAAACGCCTACAGGCAAGATACAATTAGTGGTGCGTTTCTAAACAAGAATAAGTTCCTTGATCAGCTTATCAAAGATAAGTGCAGCAAAGATAGTTCACTTAACTACGACAAGATTTGGTCTTCCATTATTGCTAACGATGGTTCAGTTCAGCATCTGAAATGTCTTGACAATTACGAGAAAGACATATATAAAACTTCGATGGAGATTGACCAGCGTTGGGTAATTGAACATGCTGCTGATCGTCAGGAGTACATTGATCAGTCTCAGTCACTAAATGTTTTCTTTCGTCCTGACGTTAACATCAGCTATCTACATGCAGTACACTTCATGGCATGGAAGAAGGGACTAAAGACAATGTATTACTGCCGTTCAGAGAAAATCAATAAGGCTGATCGTGTCTCTCGTAAGATTGAACGTCAGATTATCAAAGAGATTGATATGGAGGCACTAGCCTCTGGTGAAGAATGTCTAGCGTGTGAGGGATAAATAATGTTATACGAGATTAGATTATCAGAAGATCAAACTGAAGACATAACAGTAGAATATCTGGAAGAGTGTTTTCATATAGATAATGCTCCTAAAAAAGAGATTGCAACTGTATTAAAATTTATTCGGACTGAATCAGAATTTGAAGAATGGAAAAATGAAATAATAAAATATTTTGGCTCTTTTATTTATAAGAATGTTTAGCTTGTGAGGGTTAATTATGTCAAATAAAGATTATGTTATTGTAAATTGTATTTCACCTTTTTTAATACGTTACGTTATTCATAAAGACGATCTACAAAAATTGAATCCAAATAAACCATGTGAACCAGTTGAATGGGCAAAAGATGTTGTGGATGCTGACAAGGCTTTAGAAGAATTTTCTCAAGAAGATCTTGGTATCTATATAGTAGATGTTAATGTCGTTAATGAAGAATATGTGCTTGATCTATATGATCAGTGCACATACTATCCAAAACCTCAGTCTAAAGAGGATAAAATGGAATCAATCAGACAAAATTGGTTTAGTGACACTCACACTAAATGGGTCGCAGAAAATGTGTGGGGAGCGTGGAAAGAAAACGACTGAAAAGAAGAGTAATTAATATAATGTTTGCTGTACAAGTACCTATTGATGGAAAATATGTGTATGTTCTTGATCTATTCGAAGTAGATGAGAATGGTAATCACAAGCCGACGCTTTATTCAACAAAGAAAGAGGCAAAGAAAGAAGCTTCTAATACTGGTTGGGCTAATTACAGGATAGTGCAATACAATGACTGATAAACTTAAACTTCAAGACGAACGTAATTACTTCAAGCCTTTTCATTATCCTTGGGCATATGATCTATGGTTAAAGCATGAGCAGTCACACTGGCTACATACTGAAGTACCTATGATCGAAGACGTAAAGGATTGGAAAAACAATCTCTCTATTGAAGAGAAGTATTTTCTTACTAATATCTTCCGCTTCTTTACACAGTCAGACATTGACGTTGCCGGTGGTTATGTGAAGAACTATCTTCCAATGTTTCCACAGCCTGAAATTCGTATGATGCTTTCCAGCTTCGCTGCACGTGAGGCATTACACATTGCTGCGTATTCTCACCTTATTGAATCTCTAGGTATGCCTGAAAGTACGTATAACGAATTTCTTGAATATGATGCTATGCGCGAGAAGCATGAATACTTCCTGTCTAAGGTTGATACAGGTGCTTCGCTGCCAGTAAAGATTGCTGCTATTTCTGCTTTTACTGAAGGTCTTGCACTATTCTCCAGCTTTATCATGTTGCTGAACTTTCCCCGTCATGGTAAAATGAAAGGCATGGGTCAGATTGTCACATGGTCAATTGTTGACGAGACACAACACGCTGAAGGAATGATCCGGCTTTTCCGTACTTATCTGGAAGAAAACAGAGAGATTTGGAATGACAAAATTAAGTCAGAAATTTATACGATTGCAACTAAGATGGTTGATCTTGAAGACAAATTTGTTGATCTGGCGTTTAACATGGGGAAGGTGGAAGGACTTAGAGATACTGACGTTAAAGAATACATACGATATATAGCAGACCGTAGGCTTATCTCTATGGGCATGAAAGGTATCTTTAAGGTAAAGACTAATCCCCTTCCTTGGGTAGAAGAAATGATCAATGCGCCAACACATACTAACTTTTTTGAGAACCGTGCAACTGACTATGCCAAAGGTGCATTGACAGGTAACTGGTCAGAGGTATGGGCAAATTAAGGAGACACAAATGGCACGAGACTACAAGCGGGAGAACAAGAACTACAAATCAAAGCCTGATCAGATCAAGATGCGTGTACAACGCAACAAGGCAAGACGACATGCAATCAAGGCGGGTAAGGTTGCAGTAGGTGATGGTAAGGAACTGGATCATATTGTTCCACTAAGTAAAGGTGGCAGCAATTCACCAAAGAATATTCGAGTTACTACAAAGAGTAAGAACAGTTCCTATAGTCGTAACTCCGACAGTTCAGTTAAAAAGAATACACCAAAGAAAAAGTAATGATCAGTGAATTTCCTTACTACGTGTTTGACAAAGAACTACCAGCAGCTTTTTGTGATGGTCTTGTTACTATGGGACTTGCCAATAAGCAAAACTCTGGTGGTTTACACGAGAAGGACGGAACATTTTTTGATCCTGATGTACGGGAAAGTTCAATTAGCTGGCTGAACAATTCAGAACTATCTGAAATACTTCAGCTTTATGCTCAGAAGGCAAACGAGGCAGCTAACTGGAACTTTCATGTCATGTGTTTTGAAACACCGCAGTTCAGTACGTACAGCCAAGGGGGACAGTACGACTGGCATATGGATGTTGGCGTTGAAAGTGAAGACGATCTTGTAATCAGAAAGCTTACACTATGTGTTTCTCTCAATGATAGTTTTGAGGGAGGTGACTTTCAGATACAAAGGTGGTGTACTCCTGATGCTAACTCCAGATACAACACAGTAAAGGAAATGAGAAACAAGGGCAGTATTCTTGTCTTTCCTTCCTTTATGTTTCATAGGGTAACACCAGTAACCAAGGGACAACGCTATAGTTTAGCATGTTGGTTTAGAGGACCAGACTTTGAATAATATTTACAAACAATCTAGATACCATCTTAGGTCAGTAAGAATGTCTTATCTGTGCCATATGCTAGGTGCTTTCTATATTATCTATAAGCTAATTAGTGCCAGTCTAAAGTTAATGGTACATGCTTTTGTACCTTCACTATTTATGACTGATGCCAGTACAACTATTCGCATTCTTGCAAAGCAGTTTGAAAAAAAGTAGTTGACAAACTAAAAATTAACAAGTATACTTCCAAGGTCAGTCTGGCAAATGCGGACTGGCCTTTTTAACAACTCGCTTATACAAGGAGGTATACATGAATCTAATTTCCTTTTCCCCACAATTTGAAAAGATGCGTAACTTTATGCTTGATATTGAAAAGCATTTTGAACCAATGAGTTACGTTGCACAATCAGTACTTAACTCAACTGCCTATCCCCCACATAACATTTATAAAAAAGACAATAAGCACATTATTGAGATGGCAGTTGCAGGGTTTGATAAAGACAATCTGTCAATTGAAATTGAACCTAACATTCTTACTGTTTGCGGTGAAACACGTGAGCAAGAAGATGCACCTTCCTGCACTTATCGTGGGATTGCTGCTCGTAAGTTTACCCGTGTATTCTATCTTTCAGAATACATGAAAGTAATTAATGCTTCCTTAAAGAATGGTATTCTTAAAATTGAAATTGAAAAGATTATTCCTGAAGCAGAAAAACCAAAACAAATTACGATAGAGTAGGAGTACAGGGTTTGCCTATCAATAAACTACCAACAATATACATAGGCTATGATCCTCGTGAACATGACTATGTTCGAGTGCTAGATAAGTCTATACGTATGCACACTACCCATACGTACAATATAGTCCCTATTGTACAGAAGGAAGTTCGCAGGGCTGGCTTGTATTGGCGCAGTCCAGAGTATAACTTAGAAGGAACGAAGGTTGATGTTTTTGATGGCAAACCCTTCTCTACTGAGTTTAGCTTTACTAGGTTTCTAGTACCATTTCTAAACCAGATGTCGGGTCTAGCATTATTTATGGATGCTGATATGTTTGTTCGTTCAGACATTACAGAAGTATTTGATGTATATGGATCAGATAAAGATAATGTTATTAGCTGTGTACAGCATATGCACGTTCCTCAAGAAAAAGAAAAGATGGATGGGCAGGTACAAACCATCTATAACAGAAAGAACTGGTCATCTTTTGTTCTATGGAATTGTGATCATCCTTGGATGAAAGAGTTGACAATTTCGGATGTTAATGTTAGAAGTGGAAGCTGGTTACATGCTTTTGAATGGATTGATATCTTTCCTATTGGAGATATTCCAGTTGAATGGAACTGGCTAGACGGAACTTCAGCCGCAGATGTAAATCCAAAGAATGTACACTTTACAACGGGTGGACCAGTTTATCCTACTTGGAAGGGTAAGCGAGAGATAGATGACGAGTATGCTGAAGAGTGGAAAGACTTTTATACCAAAATAATTGGAGGATAACCATGATAAAATTTGTTACATCATTTAGTGCAGATGGATACGAGCGTTATGCTAGAAACATGCTTGAATCTGTCGTAGATAACTGGTATAAAGACTTACACCTTACAGCTTACTACCACGATTGCGATGAAGAACTTGTTGCTTCTTTTCCACAGGCAAAGAATATTGAGTATCGTAATCTAAATGAAGTAGAAGATATGCTGGCTTATCGTGAACGTATGGCTGCTTACGATGGTACAGCGGGTGGCAAGGTAGCTTATAACTGGCGTATGGATGCTGTTAAGTGGTGTCACAAAGTCTATGCAATGACTGATATTGCTTTTGAAATCTCAGAGAATGAAGTACAGGGTGGCTGGCTAATCTGGCTGGATGCTGACACAGTAACTACAAAGCCTCTTTCAGAAGAAAAGATTAGTAAGATTCTTCCTGATAAAGCAGAGATTGTACATCTTGGTCGTAAGGATACTGACTATTCAGAAACTTCTTTTGTCGCCTTCAACCTAAACTACGAAACTCCTCTATATCTCCTCGCTGATCTGCGTGGATGCTATGACATTGGTGAAACTATCATGTATCGTGAATGGCATGATGGTTTTATTTTTGAACGTCTGCTAAAGATTTATATTGCTCATGGCATGAAAGCACACAATCTTACACCTAATGTGAAAGGACTAGCAGCATTTAAAAATTCACCGCTGTCTCAATACATGGTGCATTATAAGGGTAACTTAAAGAACAATCTGTCCAAAGATACTGTTGCTCCTGACGTTAAGCTGCCACGCTACAAACAACTTGCCGATCTAGTACGGCATTACTGTGACGGTACAATTGTTGAGGTAGGTACATGGAATGGTGGCAGAGCAATTGAAATGGCACTAGCTGCTTTTGAAAAGCATGACAAGGTACACTATGTTGGCTTTGATCTGTTTGAAGAAGCTACTGAAGAATCAGATGCTTATGAACTTAATAGTAAGCCACATAATCTTCTTGAAGCAGTAGAAAAGCGTCTTACTGATTTTGCAGGTAAGATGTTAGAGAACAATAAGACATTTACCTTTAAGCTGTTTAAGGGAGACAGTAAAGAAACACTTCCTGAAGCACGTGAGGAAGTACTAAAGAGTAAGTTTGCCTACATTGATGGTGGACATAGTGAAGAAACTGTACGTTCTGATTATGGTAATCTTAACCACTGTGATCTAATTGTATTTGACGATTACTTTACACCTGATCCTGAAGGAAACATTCTGGGAGAAGAACATCAAGGTACTAACAGGCTTGTAAAAGAACTAACTGAAAAGGACGGAAAGCCTTGTGTAGTTCTTCCTTCTACTGATCGTGTAAAGGGTGGAGGCATTACCCACCTTGCAGTATGCCGTAACACTGACAAGGCAGGTCCACTACCTGACAGTCTGCTACGTGTACCTATTGTAGTGCAGCCACGTGACTCAATGCCAAAGGACGACATTATTAAAAACATTAATGAAAACGTCAATCTTATCAAGCGTTGGAATTTTGTTAAGCAATGTAAGCCTAACAATAAAGAAGCAATTATTGTGTCTGCCGGTCCTTCAATTGATTGGAAGCTACTAAAGAAAAAGATCAAGGAAACTGGTGGACCTGTTATTTGTGTAAAGCATAGTTATCCGCTACTATTAAAGAACGGTATTAAACCGTATGCCTGTGTAGTTCTTGATCCACGACCAGTAGAAGGCGTATCAACACATGGTATTGTTCGTAAGGATTTGTTTGAAACAGTCGATCCTAGCACCAAGTTTCTTGTCGCTTCAATGACTGACGTTAGTGCCACAAAAGTAATTATGTCAAAGACTGACAATGTTTATGGCTGGCACGCCTATAGTGAAGCAATTCGTGATAAAGCTATCAGTGAAAAGTTTGAAGTAAACAAAACAATTAATATTTCTGCTGATACTACATTTGTTACTGGTGGTACTTGTTCAGCAATGCGAGCAATTGGAATGTTCCATATTCTAGGATGCAGGACTTTCCATCTATTTGGTTTTGATTGTTCAGTTCCTGAAGTTACTGAAGAAATGCAGAACAGTAAGACGGATGATGGTAAACAGAAGTACATGAGGGTTGAAACTAATGGTGTACATTTCTGGACTACTGGAGAACTGCTTGCAATGGCACAAGATTGTGAACGGTTATTTTCTAATAAAGACATAGAAATGAATCTGTATGTGTACGGTGAGAATACTCTTGTGTCTGAAGTATTTAAGTCTTCTACACAGTACGACAAGACAGATTATACAACATTATTTAAGGAGGTAGAATAATGCTAGGAATTGCAGAAGCAGTAGTAGGTGTAGCAGGTAAAGTTCTTGACAAGTTTGTTGAGGACAAAGACCTGAAGACAAAGCTTAATGCTGAACTACAGTCACAGATTATTGCACTTGATCTTGCTCAAGCACAAACCAATCTTGAACAGGCAAAGCATTCCAGCATCTTCGTCGCTGGAGCAAGACCTGCTATCATGTGGGTATGTTGTATTGCTTTTGCTTGGCAGTTTATTCTTGCACCTATTGCCAGTTGGGGACTAGCTATTTGGTACCCTACACTTATTCTTCCTGTACTTGATACAGAATCACTTATGACACTAATGCTTTCTCTATTGGGTCTTGGTGGTATGCGTACAGCAGAGAAATTCAAAGGCGTTGCTCGCAGCAATATGAAGGAATAGTACATGGCAGGACTTACTACTCAGCAGGAAAAGTTTGCACAGGCATATATTATCTATCGTAATGCCACAGAAGCTGCTAAAGCTGCCGGTTATTCTCCACGATCAGCACATAACCAAGGCCATAGGCTTATTCATAACACAGCAGTTCTTGAACGTATCGAGAACCTTGAACGTGAAATGGAAACAAGTGTTGATGTTCTGTCTGAACTTGAACAGCAGTACACCGCTGCCAAAAATAACAACCATACTAACTCTGCACTTAAAGCACTTGAACTTCTGTCTAAGGTAAAGAAGAAAGACGAAGAGGTTGAACCTAAGTCCGTAGAAGAACTTGAACAACAGATTGTTAAATCTCTTGAAGTTCTTGGAGAGGAACGTAGCCTAAAAATCTTTATGAAATGTGAATGGTTTGTAAAGATGATGGAGGCAGAGGAAGAGGAAGAAGAATACGAATACGAAGAAGGTGAAGAGTATGAGTACGAAGAAGAAGGGTCTACAGACAATACATCTGAAGACCCTTCTTGGCGCTAAGTCTTTCCCCTTCTACTCAGCTTTTCTTTCATTAGCTACAGGCGGATGCTTTCCATTATGCATGGAATATAGTTTATCATAACCTTTTTCTAAATTCTTAATAGTTGTCAACATTTCAGCTAACTGCATGTGATCACGTCTAAGATTTTCAGGACTTGCCATATTAGCTAATACAGAAATTCTTTGTTCTTGTGTCTCTGTAGAAGTGTGTAACTTATCATAATTACTATCCATCTTTCTTAAACGCTGCTCTACATCATTTAGTTTATCTACTAATTGTTTGATCTGCATCTTAGCTACAGCACTAGCACCAGCAACACTAAATAGTATTCCACCTAAAGTTACAACTAATCGTAAATCAATGGCTCCCTCCATTGACGTTTCTCCCTTTGCTTAATCTATAGTTTTTATAGTATCTTTGTGCATGTCTATGGCGAATAGTTGTTAGTATCTACAGAACTATTTTTTATATATACCATAGAAAAGTTTGCAGAAATAAGGTTATTTGATCCAGAAGATATTGCTCTTACTTCTAGGTCTGTTTTTTCTGGTACTGAGATTGGATAGCGTATAAGAAAATCTGCAACTCCACCTGAACCAAGGGTCTGTTTCATCATAACTCGAAACACACCGCCCTGTGTGCGTTGGACAATTTGAGCAGTGACGTACTGGTTAGCGTTAGTCGTACCAGTAGCAATGTTGACGTGATCTAAAAATCCTGTGTACCCAGCAGGAACAGTCCACATAGCCATCAGTGTTTGATTCTCACCAAGAGTAATACGAGCATATGTCGTCCCACCGTTGGTGATGTTCAGGTTGCCTGTCGGTGCTTGTGATCCGCTAACATAAGCACGAAAGACACGGATAAATGTTTGTGTCGTAGTGGCTGTACCAGCACCAGCAAGAGTTACTTCCTCATTAACTTCATTGTAATCTTCATCCAAACCAAAGACTATTACCTTTACACCATTATCGTTTGCTGGTGTACCGGCATCTGTTGTTACAGTCATAGCAACGGCAGAACTAGGATAGGCGTAAATACCACCTACATCCCAGATAGTTTCTTCTGCACCGTTTACGTCTGGATTAAAGCCAAACTTAAAAACCGTTTTATGGTTTTCTATTTGATTACGAACAACTTGTAATTCAAATGGTTCTGTCTTACCAAATCTTGTAATTGAAGAAGGTATTGCCATTACAAAATACTCCCTACATAGATTACAGCAAGAGACAAATATCCAATAATATATCCTAATATAACCATTTTAATAACTCCAATTGACATTGCTACCTTACTATCCTTTCAAATAATTTATCTAGTTTTTCTTCAAGACGATCAAATCTATTTAATAACTTTTGGATATCCTTATCTACGTCTTCTTTAAGGGCATAGTATTTTGCTATCTCTTCACGTGTTACATTGACAAGTTTTGTAATAGATTCAATACGAGTAGTAACCCCTCTTACCCACCAGATTATACCAGCAGCAGCAAGACTTAGCAACATATTCCATAGCATAGCACCTTCAGGCATTATCTTATTCCTTAATCAACAATGTAATCACGAGCATCTTGAAAATTTTCTTCAATTTTGTCTACTACTTCTTCTTTAATAGGTCGTACAAGAGGAAGGTTTCTCAGCAAAGGTATTAAATTAGCAATTTCTCTAGATATTTTTCTTGGTTCGCCATCAATAATATAGTCATATGCACCTACACCTACACCTTCTAGGGTTGAAGCTGCTGGCCCTAGTAATGCAGTAGTAAAGCTTGATCCATATTTTTTTGCTCTTAAAGAATCAACAACAAATCCTATAGGACCAAAGATATTTGTACGTAGGATTGCTTCAAATAATTGTTCATTTCCTTCTAGTTTTGAAAATGGACTTTCATCTGCATCTTCTCCATAACGTATCTGATCTTTAACACCCTGAATAAACATGGACATTCCCATAATTGCCGTTAATGCAGTAGCATACTTTAGTGCTTCAGCTAAAGGAATACGTTTAGCTTTTGCAAGTGGAACGACAACTTCTCTCCACATTCTTGTTCCTACAATATTACCAAAAGCAAACATAAAACCTTTTAACTGTGATGCTAAAGCATAGTGAGGATCAGACATCCATAAAGGTCTGTTAATGGCATTAGGTGCCATAATAAACTCGTCTACAGTTTTAGACATGCTTTTCCGAATAATCTCAGGTTCAACTTCAGTTTGACCATTAGCCCAATTTTGAACTACTTCATTATTAGGTTCAACAATGCCTTGTTCAAGAAGACGTTTTTTAGCCTGATAATATCCCTTAGTTTTTTGACCTTTCATTGGCCCTTCAACTTTACGAATAGTTTTTAAATCGTCTTTCATTTGCATCTGAGTTGCTTGAAAGGCAATATCACGACTGATCTGAGTCATTGTAGTTAGTAGGGTTGCCCTAAAGAAAGCATTAGTAACCTTACGAGAAACAGTTACACCTGAAATGTCTCCAAACCGTTCTGCCAAAACACCGTCTGCACCTTGAAGAATACTTGAAAAAGCTTTCTCCCACTTAGTCTTACTAATTTTTGGAAAGAACTTTCTTAATCCTGCTGAAAGGCTATTAAATAATGCTTTGCTTGTACCAAATAAAGCATATTTAGGTGATATACGGGACAGAATAATTAAAGGTTCTGATAGAGAAGTAAGACCAGCTAGTGGCAGTGTTAAAATATACTGACTAGTTAAAAACCATTTTTGAAAGCTTTTAAATCTATTGTCCTGTAAAGGTTTAAATTTATTTTGAGTTGCATCGTAAATATCACTAATAAGATTTAACTCAGTAGGAGAAATATCTTCAGAAGACATAGTAGAAAGTTCTTGGTTAATTCCGTCTGCTAGTTGTTTTCCTACTGTCCTTCTGCTTGCATCAAGAATGTATTTACTTAGAACACCTGCAATGTCAGTTTCTACAAGACCAGCTTCTTCTAAAGCTTCAACTTCTTCACGAGAAAGCCTACGATTTTTTTCAAAGCCTTCTTCTTTATTTGACATCTTCTTAGTTCTTGGACGATTAATCTCAACTTCACCTTCTTTAAAACTATATGCACCATCATTAGCTTCAATATTATCTACAATTGAAGCAGCAGCTTGTTTTGTTCTGCCTTTACGCATTAGTACTTGCATCATTTTTTTACGTGCAAGTACTCCTGTTTTATAAATACGGGGAAAATAATTTTCTTCAAAGTTAAGTTCAATACCAGCATCCGTTAGAAGTTTATAAAGACCTGTAATTTCAGGTTCAAATATTTTTCTTCCTGACAAAGATTTAAATTGATCTGACTTAATTGTGTCATTTTTAATTGCTGCTTCTTCATTTGGAGCAGCTTGTACACGTTGTTCATACGTCTGACGAATACCAGCTACCTCTTCTTGAAGAGTATTATATTGTTCTTGTGTAATTGAATTTGTTACTAAAGCATCTTGAGCAGAGTATAGTGGTTCTGCTTCAAAAATTGCTTTTTCAACTTCAGACTTACTTAATTTAACTGGACGTTGTACCTGTTTAGTAACAGGATCAATTGGAAGTTCTCCAAGAATATTTTTTATTGTTTGCGCTGCCGTATTAACTCTTGCGTCAGAATCTGCTACACCCGTATCAATTACCTTATAAACTTTTCTACTAATTGCTTTTGGAATTTCTCTTTGTAAAAGAGGAATGCGGAAACTTCTCTTCAAATCTTGAAGAGCAGGTTCAAGTTGTTCTAGGTATGTTCCGGTTAGCTGACTTACTGTATTTGGATAATTAATTAATAAATTAACTATTCTAGCTTGCGAATCTCCTCGCCTAGCCATATCGTACAATGGAGATACTGCAGTTCTAAATATGTTAGCAAATACACCACGATTTTCACGTAGTTTATTTTCTTTACGAAGACCTGTTTCTACACCAAAAGTACTTGCAATTTCCGTCTCGTTATCTTCAACAACTTTAGAAAGTTTTTCTTTTGTTTGCTCAATATCTTCTGCTTGACGTTGCATATCAGCTTCAAGACCAGTAGCAACAATATCAGAAACTGTGCCAATAGCCTTACCGCCGACAAAGCCTAATGCGCCAGCATCAATAAGACGTTTATTATAAACAGCAGCCTCATAAGGCATAAGTCCTCTTCCTGCTGCTAAACCAGCCGCAGACATTTGTAAAGCTTCTTGACCTGCTTCAGTTACAGCTTCACCTATAGCAGCTTTTGTACCACCAACAGCAACTGTCTTAGCAAAAGACAACGCTTTATCTACTCCAGTTTTTGCTGTTTCTTCTCCTACTTCTTCTGCTAATTTTTTAACTACAGCTTCTTTACCAAATTGTTTTACAAGATTATTAATAAGTAGTCCAGCACCTACTCTGTCTAGAAAACCAATACCTGCACCAGCAGCTATAGAAACTTTATCAGCAGTGTCAGGATCAGCACCAATAGAAATAGCTTCTTCTCTAGTTTGACCTACACCAGCAGCACCTCCTGCAATAAATGGAAGAAGAATACCTAGTCCAGTACCTACTGCAGCTACGCCTGTAACAGGACCTGCTAATGCTCCAACAATACCTGCTGCTACAGGTACACCAGCAGAACCGGCAGCGTCTGCAAGCATGTCCTTTAGAAGAATAGCACCACGTTCAATAGCAGCACCTAAACCTTCATCGTCATATTTCTTTGAAATTTCAGACAAGCCTTCAGTAAGTGAAGAAGTTCTTGTTGGTTTTCCATAAGTTTTAATATCGTACTCTTGTTGTTCAGCGTTTTCTTTTGCCCATTCTTCTAAATTAGTACTGCCTAATTGACGACCAATAGTACCAATACCTTCAAAGAATGATTTTTGAAATTCATTAATTGAACGTCCAGCACGATTTAAAAAAGCATCTGGGTCTTCTACAGTAACAGGAGATACTACTGCACCTTCTGGTAACAGAATATCAGAATAATCTGCAGGAAGCGTAGTACTACCAGCTACAACACCTGCTGGTGCTGTAGGTTCTTCTGGTAATAAAATATCAGAGTAATTAGTTGCCATTAATTTTTCTTAGATAAGGACCATATACATGGGCAAATGCTTCCCTTAAAATTTGTCTTTCAGTTAAAGAAGGCTTTAATGCCCGTATTTCAGCCATTTTTATTCTTAAACCTTCTTTTAAATTATCATCATTATCTAAGTTTAACTTATCAAATTTTTTAATTATTTCTTCAGGAAGAATAGTTTTTAAATTATCTTCTTTAACTATATCTTTAAACTGCTTTGTCCATTCTTTTTGTGCATCTTTTCCAAGAGGTTTACGTGCAGTTTGAAGCATCTTTAGTTGTTCAAAAGCAGCGGTTGCTTGAGATTGAGCAACTTTTCGTTCAGCCTCTGTTCTAGCAACTGCAATTCTTTCTCTAGCAATTGCTACATTATCTTCTGCTTGTTTAACTTTAAAGTCATAGTCACGTTCACGATAAAACTCAGCAGCCTGATCCTTGTCTATTTTATATACATTCATTAAAGTTTCAATATCTACTGTTGCTAGATTTTCTGCAATATCTCTTTTTTCTTTGTTTAATTTAGCTAGAGAACCAATGATTCCTGATTCTTTGGCACCTTTACCAATAGCTTCAAGGAATGTTTGACCACCCGGTTGAGACATAATGTTAAGACCTAGATTAGCTATAGCCAGCCAACGATCAGAATCAAGTCCTTGTTCACGCTGTTTAAGAAGGTCTTTCTTCTTTGAGGAAAGATTCATAAATTCTTCCCGCATCTTATCGTATGTCTGAATTTTATAAGGGTTATTAGTAGTTTCTTTTGCACTGATTAGAGTATTTGCTACTTCTGCTTTTTGTGCATTAGCCTTAATTGGAGAAACAGGAGTACCTTTGCCTAAATCATAAGCCTCATTCCTGTCTACTTCATCCATAATATTTTTGCCTAAATCAGCTAACGGATCAGAAGTTTTAGAAGGAGAGGCGTTGGAAGTATCAAATCTCATTTCAGCAGGAGTAGGTGAACGTACGGCACCACCCTCGTCAATATCCTGCTTGTCTCCTTCCAGTGCTGGTGAAGTTTGATTACGCAGCATCCTAAGTTCTGCTTCAATATCTTTTCGCTGTTGTTCCAAAGCAGGTTTATCTTTTGTTTGTGTAAATAATTCAGAAAATAAACCGGGACGTTGCATTTCTAATTGAGAAATACGTTTTCTACGTTCTTCATCTAAACTTCTACGTTCTTCATCTAAACGCATTTTTTCTCTTTGTTCAATACCTGAAGCTTCTAGTATAGCTTCTTTCTCAGCAATACGTTCTTTTAAATTCTTTTTATATTCTTCTACATTTTCTGGAGAATAAGGATAATCTTTTAAACGAGGATTATAACCACCATAACGTCTTCCTCCAAATTTTTGTCCACCAAATTTTTGTCCACCAAACTGCATACCACCAATTTGACTACCAGCTTGACGTTTAACAACAATAGAACCTAGACCATTCTTTCTATCTACTTTACCACCTTTGGCACTGCCAAAAGCTTTAGAAAGTCCTATAGCAGCGGTGCCAAGACCAGCAGCTTGCTGTAGAAAGCTAGGTGCAGGAGTTGTTGTCTGAGTTGTCGTAAAAGTAGTAGGTGCAAGAGGAAAACCACGAATAACTGACTGATACTGTTGTAGTGTCCGTTCAGGAAATAGTTGTTCTTGTTCAAACTGTGAACGAGCAATGTCCAATGCCTGTTGCCGTTGTGCTTGACGTTGTGCACCAATTGCTTCAAGTGCAGTAAGTTCTCTAATCTGCTGCTGTGGAGCAATTTGACCTAGTGTTGCAAACTGTCCTGAAGCAGCTAGTTCACGCTGACGCTGTTCAGCAATACGACGCTGTGCATCTTCATAAGCTGATGCTAGTCCACGTGCTTGAATATCTCCTAGTTGCTGTTGTAGATTACGCTGTTGTTCAGCTTCAAGAATGGCCTGACGAGAACCACCAAAGCCACCAGCACCAACTGCTTGTGCACCTAGCTGCTGTTCTGCTACGTCTGCCTGACGCTTTGCCTCACGCTGCTGAATATCAACAACCTGCTGCATGTAAGGAGACATAAACTGTTCAATCTCTTCTTGACGTGGTGAAGAAGCAGATGCTGCAGCTAGACGTGTAGCAGGATCAAAAAACTGTTGACCTGCTCCTACCACGCCTTCAATGCCAGTAAAAGCTTTTTCCTGTTCAGGTGTAAATTCTGCAATCTGTGGACCTTCAAAAGGAATAAAACCTTCAGCTTCACGCTTCTCCTGAATAGCCTGTGCTTTACTTAGTACATCTGAAATAAAAGGTTTTAGTTCTGTAGGAAACTCAGTCTGCTGTGTAACTGTTTGTTGTGCAGGTGGGGGTGGAGGGGGAGAACCGCCACCACCAAACTGAATAAGACCAGTATTAGGATTGATTGTACCAGAACCACCCATTGCACGAAGAACATCCATCTCTGCCTTGTTGACATGAGCAAGTTCTGTATCACCATCAATACCTTTATTTGCTAGGTCTTCATACAAAGCATTATACAGGCAAATCTTTTCCTGAATTGAAAGTTCTGCAATAATATGTTTAGTCTCAATCATAGTATTCAACATCCTTTGTAACAACAGTGTTGTATTTTTTAAACCCTATTTTTTCTATCATTTTAAGCCAACCATCTCTGGCATAGCCTTCTATTCGTTTACAATTATTTTCTCTTGCATATTGTAAAAGAGGAGAATATTTTTCCCAAGATTTTAAAAACCATTTATTTATTGTATGTGGTTTAGCCCCTATTAGAGATAATAATAAAACTTTATATTGAGGATAATGTATTATCTGTGTTATCATAATACCAATTATACCATCTTCTTTATCTACAGCTACCCACAATGTTAGTTGTTCATGTATTAAACTGTAGTATATATCTTCTACGTTTCTTTCACCTAATGTTCTATCAATTGGTTTTTGAACTAAATCTTTTACATACGGCCAAGTTACTTCTATAGCATTACTATTTATTTTTATTAACTTCATTAAGATACTAGTGTTTGTAGACCCTTCTCCGCATTCATTTGCTTTTGCTGCTTACGAGTACCAAAAGACATTTCACGAACATCTTCAACAAAATCGTCAAGTTTATCTGCTCCTGCATTGGAAGAACCATTACCAATCATGGCAACGACATCAGCAGGAAGAACATATTCGTCACGGCTTAGTAGTGCCATATCAGGATTATCTCCTTCAACGTCAAACAGAACTTCGTCTGACATTCCGTCTCCATTTTCAACTTCTACCTGACCTTCAAAATATTTTGATTGTCCCCCTTCTGAAAGACGAATTAATCCTCCCTGATTAAATCCTGCACCAAGATTTACTTGTGAACCATAGTTAGTTGGTGGTACATAAGGGTTTTGTGGAGTAACTCCCTGTAATGCTTTATCTTGTTGTAAAGCTTGTTGTGCCATAGCACCTAGTGAAGAAACTTGTTGTAATGCTAATGCAGTACTCTTTCTGCTTCGTTCTCCTTCAACTTCCATGTAAGCTTGACGATACTGTTGCATAGGGTCAAAAGGTTGAACTGCCTCTGGTGTGGGCGTAGGCATTTGCTGCTGTGGCTGTGGTTGAGAAACAGGCTGTACTATTACTGGTTGCTGTGCTACAGGCGGCTGTATCATTGCTGCCATTGCTGAAGTAGGTTGTTGCTGCTGTTGTGGAATTTGCATCTGAGGTTGTGCCATAGGCATACCCCCTTGCTGTAGACCAACTAAACCACCTTCAGCGACATAACGAGGAAGTGTAAAATAATTTGTACGTCCGCCTTTTAAAGCTATTCTCGTTAATTCTTCTTCTGTATCCGCAGGGCGTGGAACTTTTTCACGTTCTAAAGTATATTTATCAAAACCTGTATCTGGCGCAGGTCTAGCAGCAGGTATTGTTGAAGCATTAGCAGGTTCTGTTACAGTCGTAGCTGCAATACCTAATGGAAGATATGTGAGAGGGTTTTTAGCTTTTTGTAGTGCTATGTCTTTAAAAGTAGCATCTGAAGGTGTACCACCTAACTGAATAAATTGTTCTCTAGTAATATCACCTGCAGGAATAGTTTCTTTACCCATTAATTTTCCAAAAAATCCCGGTTCATAAGCTTTTTCTAGTGAATATGAATATTCTGGTTTCATTAATGCTTGCCCAATACTAGATGTTCTTTCTACAGTAGCACCGGCTAATTCAGGTACTCCTGCAGCAGAATAACTTAGAGGAGCAATAACATCTGGCACAGCTTGTCCTACAGCTTGTCCTACTGTTGGTGCACCAGAAGCTGTAAAATAAGCTACATCATCTAAACCACCAAAAGCAGTTCCTAAAGCTTCTGCACTTTCTGCAGCAGTACCATAGGCAAATTCTTTTCCCGGTAAAGCTGTTTCAGTTAGTCCCGGTGTAGCAGCATTAATAAGTGAACCAATACCGAAAGACAAAACACCTGACATAACACCGTTAAGTAAAGCTTCACCCGGTTTTTGCCCTACTAATAAACCACCTGCTGTAGTACCTAAACCTGCACCAATAGCTGTTGCTCCTAGTCCTGAACCTAAAGCAGTTCCTATACCGGGAAGAATAATACTACCTGCAATACCCGCAATAGCAGGAATAAGTGATTTAAGACTAAAAGCTTCTGGAAGACCAGTTTCAGGGTTAATGGTTAGCTGTCCAAGTGAAGCAAGTCCTTGAATTTCAGGCTTGGACATGTGCACCAGTTCAGTGTCGCCATAACGACCCTGCATTGCCATAAGATTAGAAAGACCACTATAAGGTGCATCCCTATTAACCATTACTGCCATTTTACTTTTTTCCTCTTAGATTCATGTAGTGTGACTGTTCTTTAGTCATGTCTGCATGTAACGTATTGGGTTTATTATACAATGAGTTTTTAGAATATGCCATACCTGAACCAGTTCTGGCACCAAAATAATCAGTTTGAGGAGCAATTCCATTATTGACATTTTCAATAAATGTGCTATTCTGGATAAGATCAAACATTTCAATAATTTGTTTATTCATTTAATTAAAGTCTACCCAACCTGTGCCAGAGGCATAACCTCTAAATTTACCTGAAGAAGTTGAAAAAGATACGTTACCATCCTGTGGACGTTGAATATCTGTAACACTAATTACAGTAAAAATACGTGAAGCAAAACCTAAATCTTGTTGCCTGTCCCTTTGTTCAAGAAGAAACTTTAACTGACCTGCATATGCAAGCAGGTCCTGATATAGTACTCTAGGTTCAACCTTTTCAACATCTGCATATAAAGGTAGTTCAGGATAAAGTGACATTATCGTCTACCATCAGGTTGAAGTGCAAGGCGTAAGCTACCCCATTGCCAGCTTGTGTGAATATCTTCACATGAAACTTTAACTGCTGCTTGCCTACCCCTTGCACGGAAGTTGATTTGTTGTGTACCTGTATTGATTATGTACGGACCTTTAACTACTTCAGGACCATTAGGATATTGTTTTGTAATAATTGTAACTTTAATTGAACCTTCATTGATGTCAAAGTCAGGAATCATTTTGTCCATAAACATAATGTCATCACCTTCAGAAATATCAAAGTCTGCTGACTCAATAAAAGAAGGCAGTGCTACACCCTCACCATCAAAAACTGAAACTGGTTCATTATCCCAAACATAATTAGGTGCTGTTGCACTTACCGCACCTGTAGTAATTGTGTTGTCAAAGATTACACGATCTTCAAATGTAGTATAGAATATATTACCGTCTACCCAATGATTTTCTGCAGTATTGTAAATTACATATGAATCAGGTTCTTCTGAATTGCTAGAAGGATACAGCCAAATTACTTCATTAAACTCAGAGTTGGCTCCTGCATAAACCTTGTCTTTTTGAGTCATATTAAAGCTGTCATATAAATCTCTGCGTAGTGTACAATCAAGGCGTTGTACTCTACCATTAAAGGCATAGAAGTTATTGTAACCCATCCAGTAAGTTATATCTTCAAGTGTAATTGCAGCATGTGGTGCAATCATACCACAGTTAGAACCTAGTTGGGTATTGCTAAAAATAAAAGGAGGACCAACATACTGTAAACCGTACATTGCTTTATCTGTCCAGATATGAATAGCATTTCTGGCACGAATACCACCAATAATTTCAGTACCGTCAATTAACTGAATTTCTCCTGAAGTTGAAGAAATACTTGGTTGCCAGTTACTGTAATCTTCCTGATCTGACCAACGTACAAGCAAGGGATTATAAACACTTGTACCAAATTCATTTGTACCTAGAGCAATAACGTGACGATCATTAGGAGACACAACAATACTATTAATTCTTGTTGGTCCTGTTCCTACAATTGAAGCACGTACAGGTCCTACACTTGCATCTGCATCCCAATGAAATAGTTGTGAACCACGTCGAACTGCAAGAAGGTCTTCACCAAAGTTATCTAGTGACCATTGATTAGCAAGGAAGGTAATACCTGAAGCTGATGTAGGTTGGTTCCATGCACGATAGCCTGTAATTGAAGCACCTGCATTATAAACATTTGCACCATAACCAAGACCTTGAATGTTAATTGTTTGTTCAGTAACAAGAAGGAAATTGGCAGTACCGTTGCCCATATTAGTTTCAGTACTGGCAGCAATACTGGCAACACTAATATAAAACTCATTTAGACCTGAAACACTAACTACTTGAAAAGTAGGTCCACCAAAGCCTGATACTGTAAAATCAGTTGCACCTGCAAAACCATTAATAGAAGTACTGGTCCAAAAAATCCAGTCACCTACACTTACACCGCTATTTGTAAGGCTTACTTGAATAAGTGGAGAACCTGCACTAGTATTAAAGTTTCCTTGTACTCCTGCTTCAATTGAGACAATTGTAGTAATTGGAGTAATATCATAGTTATTATCATTATACAAAACATAAAGACGTTGTTCAGTACCTGTAGCAATCAGTTTTTCAGTATTATTATTTACCCAAGTAAGTAGATCACGAGAAGTACCAATAATTTCTTGGTCAATATGTTTTTTATAACCTCTTAGGTTTTCAGGTTTACCTTCACGAAAACGAACACGATTACCCCTGTACCACTTTCCTTCCTCTGAGTACTGAGTTGACTCACGGTGAAAGCCGGGTACAAAGTTAAGTTTTTGAAAACGTGAAGAAGATGTAGGCATTACTACCCTCTACCTCTAGGATCATAGTAACCATTAGTATTAATATATACTGTACTATTAAACTGTTGTCTAAATGCTACTTGACTTGACGTATTAGTTCTAACTATGTGTGTACCAGCAGCCCACGTACCATTATTATCAGAACTGTTTTCACCTGCATTATTAGCAATAGCTTGAGTAGGCACAGTATCTGTTACATTTGGATGTGTTAAAGTAATCATTACAGAACCATTACTATTTGAAACTACTCCTACTAAACCAAGTATAGCCCTAGTTTCAAATCCTAATGGTGTAGTAACTGTTTGTAATACACGGCTAATTCCAAGTGCCTGTCCATTTACATTTGTTTTTTGAGTATCAAAAATAAATTCATCTTCAAATTGGGTAAAGCCAAAAATGTTACTGCTGCCATCTGTAAGAACAGAACCTATACGCCTATAAGCAGAAGCAATACCAGATGTTGCTACAAGATTAGCAGCAGTAGTAGATGTATCAAAACCAGCATCTGTACCACCAGCATCTAGTTCAACTAGATAAACATGATACCAAGTATCTGGAGATAAAGTAACTCCTGTAGCCATGCCACCAGCATTAGTACCTGACGACCAAGCAGCATCTATTTGTTTAGTCATTATAGCAGATAAACTTAAATCAGTAGTATTACCAGAGTCTTTAGCTTCACCTACTGCAATATCAATATCATGATCAGCATCTGTACCATTTGATAGGGTAAGACCAGATAAATGTCCTCTAGGAAAAGTATTTGATAGACCTGTTAGATTACTACCATCTCCATAATACTCAGCTGCAGAAACATTTCCAGTAACTGTAATAGAAGAAGCATCTATAACTGAAGTAGTGATGCTTGTAGCAGTTAAAGTAGTAGTAGAAACATCTGTAGCTGTTAAAATAGAAGTAGAAACATTTGTAGCAGCTAGAATAGAAGTTGTAATACTGGTAGCTGTTAAAGTACTGGCTGTTAAGGTATTAGCTGTAAAAGCACTAACAGATGTAGGTAATTCTATAGAATAAATATCAGTACCATCACAAGCTACAAAAACATTACTTTGTTGTGCTAGAGTAATCGCAGAACCTGCTGCTGTTTTCATTTGAACAGCAAAAGAACCTGTAGTATTTTCTCTAATAAAGTAAGTCTTTTCTTCTGATGGAATAGTAATAGTTACATTAGCTGTAAGTGTACCAGCAAATTCTAAAGCAGCATTACGTGACTGATCAGTAGAACCATTATTATCAGAAAGAGTAATACCTGTGCTGCTTACAGAAACAATCTCATAACCAGCAATAGCATCATCTATTAGATCAATAACATTAGTGTTTAGAATAGTACCCCAGCTATTTGGATTCTCTCCATCACCTTGTTTTTCTAAACCTAGTCTATCAGTATATGTACTAGCCATTTATTTTAATTCCTCTTAACTGCTTTTCAGTTACACAATTAATTTTTTCAATTTTAATATTAGAAAATTGGTTTACGTAGTCCATAAAACCATTTGCATATTCTACACAAAGTTCTTGATTTATAAAAGGACCAACATCACTACTTTCATACATTGGATAAACTGTACCATCCTTTGAAACAAAAAGTAAAGCTACAAGTACAGTAAGATAATACATTTTATTCTTCCATTTCAGGCCAAGCGTAAAGAATACCTGTTTTAGTAGTTGTGCCATCAGCATTTAAAGTATATTTTAAAAATAGTTTTTCTACAGCACCTACGGAGGTACATGCAGCAATTTCGTTTTCCATAATACCAGCAGTAATACGGATACTATCACGCCAGCTTTTAATGTTAGCTGGAACAGAAATCCCCGTATCTGCTTGTCTAACAATTGCCCAATCTGTTGAAGACAGAAGTGAACCTTGTTGTGATTTAACTTCGTTGATAAGCTGTGTTTTAACTCCAAATTGAACTAACTGATTTCCTTTCTCGTCAAGTACAGGACTACCTGTATCTGGATCGGTTACTGAAACATCTTCAAGTTCTTTAGGTGTTGATGTAATTGTGCCGTCAGCATTTTGACTCCACCAGTACAGACGGCTATCTGGTGGTGCTTGTGGAATAACTTCAACTAGACCAATAGCTTCTTTTTCTTGTTTTGACCATACATGCCAGTTAGCAGGATGCTGAATACCATTATCATCAGTCCAAGCTTTACCTTCTTTAATTGTTTTTCCATTATAAGTCCACATAGTTTTCTCCTATCGAGCCGGGACGGGAACGACACCATCGCCGCCAAAGGGGTGTTCGGCAAATGCCATGAAGATGTAAGTGCTGCCTGATGCGTTTACGTCTGCGTCTGATGAACGTAGCTTAAAACCGTTTGACAAAATATCGACGTAATCTGTTGTGGTTTCAGTGTCGAGTGTATTTGCTCGAAGTCTATCATTATCTACGTTGTAACCTTCTCGTTGATTATCAAAAATAGTCCAATTGCCTGTAGAGTTCGTTCGCTTTATCATTACCCAAGCAGGTCTGAAACCGCACCAGACAAATGAACCATTTGCGTTGCCGTTGCCGGTGTATGCCCCGAATTTACTGAAGCCTTCTACTTCTGCAAAAACGTAGGCAATATAATCTTCCGTATTTGTATTTACCTCGACAGCATTACCGAGACTAAACACAGAACTAGTCGGGGCTGTATCGTTCCACCTATTTACATTATCAGCAACAGCATCGGTTGTATTTAGAACCAGATAATCAGTTTCCGCATCAGAAGCTACGCCGCTATGATAAACCTGCCACGCATCGGAAGCGTCTCTGTTCTTGACAATAATTACGTCAGGAGCAAGGCCAAGCCCATGCCCCACAGTCGCCCCGCTTGTAGCATTACCGGTATAGCCGACAATGCTAAACCCAGACGTGGTATTAACCGACGCCGTGCTGGTGATGCTGCCATCAGAATTGCTACTGCCGCTGGTGCCGTCTGCTGCCCACTGCCATGCAACGTAGTTGTTGCCTCGGTTTATCGCTTTAGTCGAGTTGTCATCGTCAAGCGTGAAGCCGTCGCTGTTGAAGCTAACAAGTTGGTCGGTTAGTGTATCCTCAGATGCGAGCCGAATCGTAAGCCGCTTGTAAACGCCGCGAACCTGATCGAACAAGTGATGTTGGTTTGCGGCAATTCGGTCTTTGATCCACACGAGTCCGGGCGAAAAAGTGCTATTGCCCGACTGATTTATTTCATGCCCGTCAGACGAATTGCCGGTATACAGCGTCGTCTGAAAATACGCCGAGCCGTCAGCGATTGCAGGTGTGGGCAGGTTGGCGGTGTTTAGTGCGTTAAACCCGGTCGGTGCGGTATAGGTCCAAGTGTCTTCAAGGAAATAAAACGTACCCTGATTGCTATACCACCCAGTGAATAAAGGCTGCCAACTCTCACCTGTTGGGATGCTTTCCAGTGATGCGTTGGTTCCTGCCGCTGGATCACCAGCAGGACTGCCCATCCATGTGCCGTTCTTGCCGAACCACAGCTTCCCGGCGTCAGCATCAAAGGCGAACATTATGTGATCGCCGTTGCCAAAGGTCACATAGGTTCCGCTGTCCACAGTAGATGCTGACTCATCTTTGTAATAGGCGATGCCCGTGTAACCTTCGATGTGTGCAGTACGCCGTTCGTAAGCGTAATAAATCGGGGCCGTGTTGTCGCAAATGCCCGGGGACATACGCTGGTCCCTTGAGCCGCCCGAGGTGTACGCCATCTCCCAGTACCACTTGCCCGTGGTCATAGCCAACGTGCCACGGCAGCTCTGGTACGACGCGCTGCTGGTAGCAGTGGCAACAAGGTTACCGTCACTCAATATCACGTTGCCGCCCGCTCCACCATTATCGAGAAAGTTCATGGTGCAGCTATTGGTTGTCGGCGTATCAGCAACCTGATCGTCGCTGGTTATCCCTGACGGTGTGAAGTCGTTGCCATTGCCACTTACGTCGGTGCCGAGTGAACCGCTGTCCGCAAAGTCGAGATAGAAGCCGTTGGTGCCATACGTCCCGGCATAGGCTTTCGGAACCCAAACGCCGTCTCTGTTGTACTCACCGAAGTCGCTTGGCGTTAGCTGCTGACCATCTACCACAATGACTTCCGCCATGTATCCGTCGAACGGTTGGTTGGTAGAGGAAAAGCCGAGAAACTGCGCGACGCCCTGCCCCAAATTCTGATCGCTGTTCTGCGCCGGGTATGCACTCCCAATGAAGGTTTGCTCCACCTTGTTAACGTACAGCTTCAATCGATCTGCTGCTGTCGCTTGTGTTGTATCTATCGCGAGCACGATATGATACCAAGCCGACATGTCCCGAAACACGGCATTCGTGACAAGCGTCCCGCCTGTAGTATAGATAGACAGTTTGTGATTAGGATCGAAGTTAATAAAGAACCCGAACCCGGCTGTTCCGAACAAATAATGGCCGTGCGAACCCGCGACGCCAAGCTGCGTTCGCTTTATCCACCAAGAAAAGGTATAAATGCGTCGGGACGTTGGCGCGACCCCCGGAGTCCAGCTCATATAAGACGTGTCTGGCCGATCAAACCGGACCGACTGGTCGATGGTGTAAACGCCGCCAGCACCAGATGCACCTGCAACTATGTCGTTTTGAAAAACCATTTATATTTAGTCTTTTTCTTTGTTATCTTCTTTAATTAAAGAATCAGTCAACATTTTTACAAAAGCACTTTTACCAACTTCTAACTGGTCTACATTAAATCTGGCAGAAGAAAGTTTACGATCTAGGTCAGCAATATGGTTTACATATAGCTGTTGTTCTTCAGTCATGTCTTCGTATTGATATTCTACGTCATCAATAATAATTGGGGTTTTTTCATTTTTTCCCATTATCATTCTCCTTTTGTTTATGTGTTAAGTTAAGCTGCCCAAGGGGTGCCACTACCCTCCGTAGGATTTTCGAGAAGCTGCAACTGAGCAGCTATGTTTGCTTCGATAGAAGCTACTCCTTCTGCGCCGATAGCGTCCTTCGTCCACTGTAGTGCCTGTGCTTCAGTAATGTCAGCATAGGGTGTAAAGTTAGATAGATCGTCAGTTGGAATATTTACTGATCCATAAACTCTAGCCTGATTGCCTTGATCGTCAGCATCAATGCACTGCCAATGAGAATTATTTACTACATCTGTTTCACCGTCTAGTGATACAGCATAATCTAGTTGTACGATTGACCAAGTAATTGCCATTTTATTTATCCTTTAATTTAGCTTATGTTAAGAGTTGCAACAGCATGAATTGCTGTAGTAGTATATACGATATAATCAATTCTGTCAACTGCTCCTGCAGCAGTAGACAATGTAGGTGCAGTACCACCAGCAAATTTCCAATAAGAACCAAAAGACAATGTTCTTGATCCTGTACCGTCCTGCACAACAAAGATACTGCCTGTCTGACCTGCATCAATATTACTTGGATTAGCAAGCGTACGGTTGCCACCAAGAGTTACAGAGAAGTTCTGATTAGCATCAAAGTCAGGAGTGATGGTTGCACCATCTGTTAGTGTACCAATATCTGCTTTAGCCGCTTTGGTTATGTGGAGTTGTTTTGCAGGTGACGAAGTGCCAATACCAACGTTTCCGCTGCTATCGATGCGCATACGTTCAGCAGAATTTGTTTGCCAATACAAAGCATTTATCGATGCATCACCACCAAATCTATTTGCAGTCCCGCCAAACTGAAGATATTCTTGACTAACAATTCGTATAGCACCATTTACATCTAATGGAACCGCTGGTGACGCAGTACCAATACCAACGTTTCCGCTGGTGGAGATTGCCATTTTTACATCACCACTGGTATTACCACTAAATTCTAAAGTACCAGTTGTAGCTTGGTTTCTAATTCTCCAATTGAGAACATTCGCTTGGCCTAAAATCAAAGCCGCTGTATCGTTTTGTCCGACACTAACTTGTAAACCGGCAGCCCCAGAAGCAGCTCCAGCAGCAGAGGCTTGCAGTCTTGTAACAGTCGTCTCACCAGCCGAGAGGGCATTGTTGATAGTTGTTATCGTCTGTGAATTAAGATTTAAATTACCGCTTGATGCTCGGATATATGCATTAGTATTACCAGACCCACCGGAGTCGTACCAAGCAAGATAATTGGTGTTAGGCAATGCAATATCTATGGTTGCGTTAGACGTGCCGCCGCTAACCGCAATACCTGCTGTGCCTGAAATTTCACCACTAGCCGTCAGCGTCGTGACGGTCGTAGCGCCAGCGGAGAGGGTGCCGGTGGTGGTGATGTTGCCGTCTTGAAAATCAAATGCACCGGCGGCACTAACTACTAAGAGATTTTCTGTTCCTGTAACATCATAAAGCAATAAATTGCCGCTGTTCGTTACATTCAACAAATACTCTTGTGCGGCACTGGTGTTGTTTAGTTGTACCCCCGCTCCACTATTTGATCCTTGAACCTTAATGCCACCAGATGTAATAGCACCAACAGAAAGCGTCGTCGCGCCAGCCGAGAGGGTGCCATTAACGTCTAATTTTGCGGAAGGTGACGAAGTACCAATACCGACGTTGCCGCTGTTGTCGATGCGCATACGTTCTGTAACTGCACCATCAATTCCCGCACCAGTATTAATTTGTTCAATTTTCAGAGCAGTGCCGCCAGTGCCAGTGCCATACCTAATACTTGGTGTGATTGCAGTTCCCCCAGAGTACATTCTAATTCCCGGAGTAAATGCAGTGCCTTCAATATTAAGGATTGGATTAATGCTGCCAACAGTTTTTAGATGAAGTGGAACGGTAGGCGAACTCGTCCCAATACCAACATTACCTGAAGTGTCCATAGTAATTCTATCAGCCGCACCAGTGCTATCACGAATTACAAAGTCACCTGATGAACCTTTAGATTGAATTAAATGTGTACGAGTACCAGTAGATATAGCAAGTTCAGCAATGTCTGACGCAGTACTTCCAGTTACTTTAGTGCGAGTTTGAAGTGTGCCACTTGCAGCTTGGCTTTCAAATTGGGCTACTGGGGAAGTAGTCCCAATACCGACATTGCCGCTGCTGTCGACCACCATACGGACTGCATTATCTGTGGAGTCATAAAGACGCCAGTCACCAGAACTAGGAATGTATTGCAGCCAACTTCTTGTGCCTGTTCTTTCTAAAAGAAAACCAACAGTGCTGCTAGCAACCTTTAAGCCACTTGTGCCATCAAAGCCATCAGTATTTGTACTCCCTACCAGCAAGTTACCGCTGCTGTCGATACGCGCACGTTCTGTGCTGCTATCAGAAAATATTATTTGATTAGAGTTGGCTGAATCTATAACAAGAGCGGTAGTATCAGCATAAATATCGGCGTATGTTGTACCATTTGTTTGAAGTCTAATTTCACCACCACTAGTACCATTAATATCAAGACCTGCATATCCAGACCCCTCTATATCTAATAAAACACTTGGACTGCTCGTACCAATACCGACGTTGCCACCGACATTAAGTGTACCGCCAATTGATGCAGATGTAATAACTGTTAGTGTATTAAATGTTCCACTATCAGCAGATACGTTACCTTCAATGATTGCATTGATTGAAGTAATTGCTGCTGCATTAATTGATGTTAAAACAGAAACTGCCGCAATATTTGTATTGCTATTTCCAATACTTGTAGCAAGAGTAGCTGAAAGTGCTACAGCATAATCACTTACTGAAGTAATTCGTGTATTTGCAGTAGCAATGCTTGTTGCTAATGCAGCAGATGTAGCAGCTAGTTCTGCTGAAGTTGCAAAGTTACTTCCATCACCTAAGATAGTATTAATACTTGTAATAGCTGCTGCATTTACACTTGTAAGTGCAGATACATTTGAAATTACAGAATTAATTGAAGTAATCGTTGGTCCTACAAATGATGTAGCACTAACTGTACCACTTACTTGAATACCATATGGAAAATCTGCATCTTGACCATCTGCTAAAGTAAGCATTGAAAAAGAACCAGTATTTGTTAATTTAATTTCATTACTTTGAACAAATAAACTACCAGTTCCTGTTTCTTTAATTACAGAATTACTACCATTATGAACTATTTGTAAATCATTTCCTGTTCCAAAATTTAATGTAGCATCATCAGGAAAACTAGCTGCACTAACAACTGTTAGCTGATTAACTGTATATGCAGATACTGATACAGGAGCAGTTGGTAGGTTGGTTAAATTTGAACCATCACCATAAAATGAAACGGCTGAAACATTGCCTGTAAAAGTACCATATGTTGCTGAAAGAGTTGTTTCAACAGCTAGTCGATATACTCGCAATAAAGATACACTAACAGATGTAAAGCTAAGTGTAGAAGATTTAAGATCAGTTGCTGAAATTGTAATTGCAGTAATATCACTTGCATTTAGATAATCAATACTAACTGATGTACCATAAAACTGTGTTGCTCTTAAATCTGAAATACTTGCACTAACAGCAGTTAATCCTGAAATATCTGCGATACCGCCGCTTACATTATAAGCTGTTGTTGCATTAGTAGCAGATACTGCAAAGGTTGCACTATCAGCACTTGTAGCAAAAGCTGCACTTGAAGCAGATACAGCAAAAGAAGCTTCTCCTGCACTTGCAGCATATGAAGCACTAGATGCAAAGGAAGCACTAGCTGCAAAGTTAGCATTAGTAGCTGAAAGAGCAAATGAAGCATTTGTTGCTGAAGCTGCAAATCCTGCTGATGTAGCAAAAGTTGCTGAAGCTGCTACAATTCCAGTTAAATTTGAACCATCACCATAATATTCAGTTGCTGAAATATTCCCACTAAATGTTGCATTAGCACCTGAAATATCTCCTGCTGAAACTGTTCCTGTAAATGTTGCAGAAGAACCAGTAAGTGCACCTGAAACACTAACTGTTGAATTAAATGTTGCGGCTCCTTCAATAACAGCAGTTCCGCCAATTGAAGTATCTGAACTAAAGTCTGCTGTTGTTCCTTTAAACGTACCACCAATAAATTCAGATGCACGAATAGTTGGAACTGAAACACTTGTACTAACTGCAGTAGCACTTACAACCTGACCTACTGCATTAATTTCAAGATTTGTTAATGGACCATATGTACCAGATACAACTCCAGTAGTATTAAGAGCAATAGTAGGATTACCTTCAGTACCATCTCCATTAGTAATCGAAACACCTGTACCGCCTGTAATCGTTCTACCATATACATTACCTGCACTTACAGCAACAATACCTGTTGCACCTGTAAGGTCAGCTACTGCATTAAGTGTAGAAGCATTAGCTGTAAGTGTTACTCCATTAAGCTGAAAATTACCGTTAATATTTACTGCTGAATTACTAAGCTGTAGAGCAGAGTTAGTTCCATTACCGTCCTGAACTGTTTGAACAGTTCCTGAAAGACCACTATTATTACTTCCTACCTGTAGGAGTTGCTTATAACTATTTGAAATTTGTTTACCAGTAAGTGTTGCCATTATATTGTGTTCCAGTAACTTTCTGTTTCTTCCCAGTTAGTGTTTGCATTTTCCCAGTCTTTATTACGTTCAGCATAAAGAGGAGGACGTGGGTTTTTAATAAACTCGTCATCACGTACATTGGGTACACGATTTTGTGGATGGTTCTTTAAATCATAGGCACCTTCATAATCGGTAGGGCAAACAAGCATACCGTAACTATTAAACTTCATGTTACGATAAGGATATTCAAACCCACAAATATCACATTGTGCTAATGCCCTTTTTGTACTTGCCATTAAACTATTCTCAATCGAGGTACAATTTTAAGATTTGACCTTTCTCTGTCTTCGTCCATTGCACGAGCAAGACGTTCTTCATATTCCATTTTTAACATTTGAATACGTCCACCATCTACACCGGGACGTTTCATTGACATTTGATATGCAAGTCCTGCAGCAAGGCAAGGAAGAAACCTACGTGAAATATCTGCTGTTTGTACGGCAGACTTGTTTACATCTTGAGTATACCTTACTTGTTCAATTTTTAAAAGGTCAGTTGTGTTTTCAGGTACAGGCCAAAGATAAAGAATTGGATTGTCACGATCACGCCTAATAGCGTACTGTGTTGGACGACCTGTTTGACCCTTGCGTGGAATCTTTAGATATTCTTCCATTGTAATACGTTCAATTTGAATGTCAGTATCATCACGATTTACTGCAACTTCAAGAACGTCAATAGTGCTGGAAGTTAGTGCATATGCAGTTACACTAGTAGAAACTGAAACAACAGTAGTATTGGCAGTCCAAAGAAGAATACCACGGTTCTGCCAATCCTGTAGAAGCAAGTTAATTGAACGGCGAGCAGACTTAGGTTCATGGCCTAGTGTTTGTTCACCACCAATCATTTCCATTGCTTCTTGAATAACTTCGTCAATATCCATTGAGAAGTTATATGTACCGCTAGTTGCCATTTAAAATTCCCTTATTTACGGACGACGTGCTTTTCTTTTTTGTGCAGCAGTAGAAAGATTTAACATTGATAGTTTATTATTTTTTGTTTTCTTTTTCTTCATTATCTTTTTAGCTGGTGCTTTAGTAATCTGTTGTTTAATATTAGAACGACCTATAGCCATTAGCACCTCCATCTCTTACGTGCTTGACGTAAACGGCTATTAGGGTCTTTAGCTGCTTTAGGAAATTGTTTCATTTGTCCTGCTGATCGTGCACAATATGACTTACGCCTTGCTGCTCTTTTACCTGTAGGTTTCTTTTCAGTTACAGCAGTTTGAAGTTTAGAACCGGGATTTTGCCTACGATATTTAGCTACACCCTTTTTAGTCATTCCAGCACCAGCTTTAGTGGGACGTTTGTCACCACTCTTGATGCTCATGCCTTTCATTCCTTTACCTGTGCTTTTACGTACAGCCATTATGTAACCTTCCTATAACGTCTTACTTTTTTAGCAATCTTCTTTGGTTGTTTAGCTACTTGTTTTCCTTTTTGAGTTGCTTGACGTTTAGCTTTTGTTGTAGCAGCATATTCTTTAGCACTAAGACTTTTAATAGCTTTCTCTGGTAAGTATCTTTCACCAGTAGCCTTTGGACCTTGTGTAGATGGCTTACCTGATTTAGTACGCCACTTTTGCTTTGTCCATGCTTTAAGACTACGCTGTGGCTTTTTAAGTGCCATAACTACTTACCTGCAATTGCCTTTGCAACTGACTTTACACGAGCAGTAACTGCTTTCATAAAACGCATCCATACGTGTACTGGACAATATTTACATTCACATACCATTTTATTTATATCCTCCACCAGATTCTTTATATCGTTTAGCAAGCATTTGTGCTTTTCTGGCTGACCATTGGCCGGGTTTACCGCCTTTACCACCAGACTTGATTTCATTAAAAAGACGTTTACGAAGAGTTGGTTTAGTATAGTTACCAGCTTCGTTAACGCTAGATACTGGACCACCTCCTTTACGCTTAGGCATTTTTGTACTGTTAGCCTTAGCTTTTCCTGCTTTACTTAAAGAAATTGCCACCGCTTGCTTTTGTGGTTTACCTTCCTTTACAAGCATTGAAATATTTTTACTAATAGTCTTTTGGCTTTTGCCTTTTTTAAGAGGCATTACATTCCCTTCTTTTTATATGGACCTTTACCATAACCTTTGATAGCAGCACCACAACCTAGTTTACCGCCATGCTTATAAGATTTAGATTTTACTTTGCCGCCTTTACGCATCATTTTACCTGCAGAACTAGCACGACCAACTCCAACATCTGAAGTTTTCATTTGTTCAGCAGCTTGATTAGAAGCTTCTTCTTTTTCTTTTTTATTACGATATAAAAGACCGGGAAGAAGTCCAATAGCAAATCCTTTATTCTTTCCTTTTGCTCTGCCAGCTACTGCTGGAATTAGTCCCATAAAATCTGTAGATTTCATTTACTTACCCTTTTTTCATTACTGCACCACCACCACGCATGGCAGCACCACAACCACGACCAACCTTACCGCCAGCCATGTACTTTTTCATAAACCCTTCTTCGCCTTTCATTAACTTTTTTTCGCTTTCTACTGGAACAGTGGTATAATTTTCCATCATTCCTTTAGATATTGAATTACCTTCTTTTTTCTTTTTCATTTTACCGTACATTAGTGTCTCCTTAGTTTGAATTTGGAATTAGTGTGTTATCTGCTCCAGCAGGTGAAGCTGGTGTTTGCATGTCGTCACGACGTGTTCTACGTGCTTGGTTACGCTGTAGATCAAGAATAACTGCATAACGCTGTTCGTACATTTGTGCTGCCTGATAGTCTCGTTGAAACATCATTGCTTCAATCATACAGGCAGTAAATAAAAGATCATAACAAAAATCTGTAAAGTAGTTAGTTTGTGTTGCTGAAGTAAGTGTCGTTGGACGTGACACATAAACAAATTCACCGTTATAAGTTGAAGCAGGTGTAGGAGCAACTAAAACTGTAGTATTATTTCTACGTGCGTAGTATTTTGGTTCTGAAGTTGAAGCAGAAACAGGCCAATAGTCATTAATAAATTCGTCAGTACGAAGAAGAATATTAATCTTTGTGCTGTTGCTTGTAAAATTAAAGTTTTTAATTACACGTGTACCACTTGGAAGTGTTACTTTATTATTACCACTTGAAACTGCAACTGACGTATATGTAACTAGCCCATAGTCGTCAAGGTCTTTGGTCAACCTTTCTTCTGCCCGATTAACGATGTTTGGTAAAAAGTTAACAAACTCCGTACCATCGTTTTCAGTGGCATTAATAATTTCAGTGGTAAGGTAGGTGTAATTAGCCATAGAATACAGCCACCGTAGCAGCAGATGTAGGTGCAGAAACTTTTACTATTCCGTTCATATTCATTCCTAGATCAGTAAAATAAATTTCTGAAGCATCATTTGCAGTTGTTAGAGTAAATTTAATATTATTACCCTTAATATTTCCATATGCATCTGTTGAAGTGCCAGTAATAAGGAAAGTACCTACACCAGTAGCAAACAAAGAACGAATGCGTGTATCGGAAACTGTTACACTTGATGTAACATCTAGAACTACACCGCTACCTACAACATATCCTTCACGAAGAGTTGTTGTCATATCAGCCTCTCATAAATGAGTATTAATACTTTTTGTATTATAACACTATTTTTGAAAATAAAAAAAAGGTAAGGAAGGAAGACGGAATAAATTTTACTTTAAACCGTCTTCCAACCCAACCTTACTTACTGGTTATTAGGAAGAACCAGAAGCACCATAGAAACCACGCCAATCGGACCAACCAAAGCTATAACGCTCACGTGCCTTAAAGCGTAGGTTGCCGGTGTCGAAGTCAGGTTCCATCTTTGTCTGTAGTGGTGCACGGACAAACATCTTTGCGCCATTTGGACAATCGGTGCGTAGGAACCAAGCATTAGTGTCAGTAAAGCGACGGTTGACAAAGAAACCCTTTGGAACCATGCCCTGATTACGAATGCTGTTAATGTCATTTACATTAGTGGCACCTACAGTAGTATCATTGGGGTTTACACCAATTGTGGTTGACATTGTGCTGTTTAGAATCTGATCAGCGGTAAAAATTAGATCGGAAGGAACGTGTAGAGAAACTGCACGTAGACCGATTAGAATACCACGATCATCCTTTGCCTTTGAAATGGTGATTAGACCAGTTTCCAGAGAAGCTTCTGAAAGGTCAGTAGCACCAAGAGTGTTGGACTGATTACCAGCACCTACAGTGGGGTGGCTGGAAGAAAATAGTGCAACACCGTCACCGCCTAGATAAGCACCGTTAAAGCCGTTGTTGAAAACGTCTGCAGCCTTTACCTGCTTGGTGTTTGCCATTGCACGGGCTAGACCACGTGCACGTAGCTTGGCAAAAGTGTCATATAGGTTGTCTTCCATAGCTTCTTCAGTAACTGCAAAAGCAAGGCTGATTGTCTCGTGAGTATAACGAGCAGTGTAACCTTCCTGTGCATCATCGTACTGAACTGCAGCACCTTCACCCTTAACAGGTGCAGTGCCAAAGCCGGTGAATAGAACTTCTTCTTCAAATGCACGATCTGACTGTTCTACATCAAATAGTGGAGCATGTTCGTTGTCCACATCGGTGTATTCCATGCCAAATACAGCATTTAGACCGGGAAGAAGTTCCTTTGCAATACTTGCGCGATTAATAGCCATTCTATATTACTCCTTCCCTATTAGTTCACTGAAGAGTCTGCAGAGATGTAAGCATCAACATGCTTAACAATGCGAACTTCAAGTTTAGGATAGGCACGTTCAGTATTAACGTTAATGTCGTTGCCCGGTTCGTCAAGAACGGCAATGGGGCGTAGCATGGCAGTACCAGTGGTACGAGTGCTTGCATCAATGCCAAAGCCTGAACGACCAGTTACAGTTGAACCTGATCCTAGTGTTACGTTAAAGTTTTGTGAGTTAATATCACCAATTGAAACTGAAGCGTCAGCTTGAATAATAAAAGTGGCTGAAGGATTATCAACAACATAAGCTACTGCTTCTGTTACTGAAGTACCTGAAGGCCAATAAGCTGACCACTTTGGTTCGCCATTAGCGACATAACTACAACCCATGAAAACACCCATAGCTTTCTGAGTTGTAGTGGTAAGGACGTTTACGTACCCTGCAGCATTGACGACAATATCGCCAGTAAAAATATTGGCAGCATAACCGCTGGCAATTGGATACTCGTTGGCACCTGAACTGTTAGGACCGGCACCGCGAATGCGTGAAGGGCGTAGACCGTCAAGTGCTTTTGTAGTAGACATATTTACACTTTCCTTTCTATGCTATACGATTGACAATAAACACAAGACAGTCTAGCTTAAACCCAGCTTAATCTTGAAAACGAGGTTGTCTGCCTCGACTTACTTGTGTGCGACTCTGATTTGAAATCGGCATACGAGAATTGTTGTCCCGCATTAGCTGTGCATTAACGGCATCAACCATTTCTCGGCTGCGATTTTCATAAAATTCTTGACGTGATTCGGCTAGTTCTTGAGGCATTTTTGCCAGTGCTAAATCTCCACGACAGATTGTACCTGAATAACGTCCATTTTCTCGCACGACTGAGGACTGAATCATCTCTGGTGCTTCTTCCGTAGAAACAAATTCCCAACCTTCGTTTAGACGCTTGCCTACATTCTGAACATCGTCATTACCCTTTAGAGAAATGCGAATCCAGCGTAGTGCCATTCCCTGATTCTTAAAACGCTCGACTACGGTAACAGGGATGTCTAGCCAATTAGGTTCTTCAAAAGTTGTCCTACGGACTTTAGCTTCACGAGTTGCTTCATTACGTGTTTCATTACGTGTCATTGTATATTCTCCTTCCACGCTTATACGTTAGTATATTCGCCATCGGCCTGTTCGACCTTTAGCTTTTCTGCTGCATATTTCTCAAGTGGAATACCCCACTTCTGAGCAAGTCTTACGTCTTCCTGAGACAGTTTGATCTTGCTTCCTGAAGAAGTTTTTGGTGTGCGTGACGCACCTGCAACCACTTGAGCAGAATTTGACGTAACATTCTGTACACGTTCAGGCTGTTCTTGTTTTACAATTTGTTCAGCCTGTGCTTGGTATTTTGCAGGAAACTGGACACGTAGTCGATTGTCCACTTCCTCATAAAAATCTTCGTCAGAAGGATCATAACCTTCAGCTTTTAGTTCAGCATCAATTGCCAAGGCTGCTGCAGTCATAATCTGATCCTGACCAAACCAAGGATTGTTTCCTGCCCATTGGACGGCTAGTGGATCGTACTGAGGAGTAGCTTCCTGTTGCTGTGACTGCTCCCGTTGATTTTCTTGCGCTGCCTTAACACGTTCATTATATTCTTCCCATGCTCGCTTCTGCTGTTCAAGTGCAGTTGCCTGTGCATAGGTCTTGCTTAACTCTTCCTGTGCAGAAAGCATTCGTTCAGTGTCACCCTGATCTACTGCCATCTTAAATGCTTCACGAGCATTTTCCAGACGACTTGCTAACTGCTGCTCTGTTGAATCCAGAGAATTTTTTAGACTATTGGTAAGTTCAGTATCTTTTGTCTGTACTGACTTACGAAGTTCTTGCATTTCTGCACGAAGCTGTGCAATTTCTTCTTCACGTTCTTTACGCTGCTTAATAAGCTGGCGAATACGCTTCTGTGCACCTTTGGTTTCAACGCCTTCAAGTTCTTCAGGCTTTTTGTTTTCTGTTTTAGAAATCTTTTCTGGTTCGTTGTCAACATCTTCCAGCAATTCCTTTTCACTAGAAGCAGCAACGTCTTCAGCCTGTTCTTCTTGACTTTCTACCTCAAATTCAATCTTTTCCTGTTCTGGCTTTTCAATTTCAATGGTTGCCCATTCATTTTCGTCTTGTGACATTATTTTTCCTTTCTGTTAACGATAGTTGCGAAACTAACGAATAAACGCTATATATTGATTTGTATTATATGTTAATAAATATAATTATACAAATTAGTTTGAAAGATTATAAGTTGGATCAAGCAGATTAGGTGACTTAATTTTCATAATAATCTGATCGTCAAATAGCAGAAGTAGCTTCAAACCCTTATAAACAAACTTCTGACCTGTGTGCTTACCATAACAAACGTAGTCATCTACGTTACACCACAAACCAGCAGGAAACTTCTCCTTGTCCTGATATGCAAGAGTACCAAGCTTCAGAACTTTACCTACTGTTGTAAGATAAGCAATATCGTCAATTGCCTTGTCAGGAAGAATAATTCCTCCCTTTGTCTTTTCCTTAATTGAAACAGGGCGTACAAGTACATGATAACCCGGTAGATCAGGAAGGTCTTCAAAAGGAATTTCTAATGAACCGTCGCTAATCCAATCGGAGTTATCAATTGCACCACCCATCATAGGTGTCTGCATGAGTTTTCCTTTCTTATTATTATTCTTCGTCTTCGTCTTCGTAAATTCTATTTTTTACAATGTGCTGAAGGTGGGACATTGACCATTCAATTCCTTCAATTTTTCCCACCAACTGACGATAATCAGCATAATCTGAAGCACCGCCATTCGCAAGAACTTTTTTTAGTTCTTCAATTTCTTTTTGAAGAACAACATTCATTTCTTCCCAAAGTAACATTATTGTTTATTAGCTTCTTTTACAAACTGAGTAATCATGTCTGCAGCTTTAAGTGCTTTACTATTATCAAGTGTTTCTGCAGTTTTTGTAAGGTCCATAATGGCGTCAAGTGCAGCAATTGCTTTTTTGGCATTACGATCCTTTTCTTTTTCTTGACTTGTATTAGAAACTTTAATACCTTCCTTGAGCATATCAAGTTGCATCTGTGCTTCCTTAATGTCAAGTTCACGGTTCTTCATGGCTGCGTCAACGCTTTCCTTGGCAACTTGTGCTTGAACCTTCTGCTGTTCAACCTGTAGACGTTGACCTTCAAGCTGTACCATTTGTGCTTCAGGTGTCTGTATCTGCTGCATCTGTGCCATTGCCTGATTAGCTTGCATGACTTGCTGTGCTGCCTGTGCAATTACCATTTCCATTACACGAGGATCGTTAGGATCAACCTGTCCACTTGCAACTGCTTCAGGTCCGTACTGCTGGATCATTTGCTGTGCAACGCCATTGACTTGTTCCTGATACTTCATAATCATATGTTCTTGCATATTGGCCTGTAGAACCGGAGCAATGCGCTGCATTAGAGGATTGGCACCATTCTGTGGGTCTTGCAGATACATCATCTTTGCCTGAATATGTGCGTCGTGATTTTGTCCAACAAATGCCTTGATTGGAAGACCCTTTACTGCTGCGGCAATGTCACTGACAGGATCAAGAGGAACTGACTCAGGCTTGCGTGGCATAATCCGATCAATGTTTGGCATATTGGCAGCCATAAGAATTGTACGGTTTAGTTCTTCCATATTGAACATACCGGGAGGTGACTGCTGTGCAAGCTGCAGTGCCATGTTTGCCATCATCATACGATGGGCATTAGACGGAATGTTTGGATCAGAGACAGGAAGAACATCAATACGTCCGTCAAAGTCTGTCTTGTAAATTTTTAGTGTGCCGTTTGGAATATCGCACATACTTTCTTCTGGCAGATATTCATAGTTAATACGTGCAAGAAGTTTAAATTCTTCCTTTTGTGATTTGTGAAGGCGTTTATGTACTGCACTAAAGAACTTGCTACTAGCTTCCAGTAGTGCCATTGTTGTACCTACTGGACCATAAGTTGCTGCATCTGAAACAACCTGTTCAGTTGTGTCAGCAAACTTCTGTGCTGCTGCAGTAACAAAGTTTAGCATCTGGAATAGAGTTTGAGAAGGTTCCTTGTACGGAAGAGGAATGATCATTTTGGTAAGATCATTACCTACTGCTTCAACTTCCTTAAACTCACCGGGAGCAATAGGATCATTGTCTCCTACAATACGTGTACCCTTTGCCTTGAAACCTGCTGGTAGATTTGCAAACTGACCTGCATCAACAAGGTTACGCATAGCTGAAGTTGCAGTCATGGTAAGATTGCCAAGGAAGTGAATTAGTCCAAGGCCATAAAAACCAAAGCCGGGTACAAAGCGATAGTGAGTAAAGAAAACTTTCTTTTCCCTGCGTTTGTCTTTAATGTCATAGTTACGACGAATGGAAAGAACTTGACGGCTTTCCTGTTCTACTGTAACGATGTACGGTAGAGACAGACCATTATCCTCTGCAATCTTTTCTGGTAGATCAAGATAGCAATGCTGCTCTAACAGAACGTATTGTGGATCATTTTGTGAAGAAGGGGAAAGACCCATAATCGTGTCCATCTTCTGACTCAGGGGAGTTTGAGTAGGGACAGAAGCTTCAGGTAATTCAACGTCAGCGTACATTCCTGATAGAATGTCCCGCTGCATTTCAACCGGACTACGATAGATTACATGAGTATAACGGTCTGCTCTACGCAGATCAGTTGCATAGTAAGATACATAGAACTGATCTATAGGGACAAACTCGGAAACAGGACGGTTAAGACCTGAATCAAAATAAATCTTTTTAAATGCTGATCCAATAAGCGGTAGATGGAACAGCATACGTTCAAACTCGTCAAAGTATTCAGGCATCAGATCAGTAAGCTGATAGTTCATAAAGTTCTTGATACGATTTGCCTGATCTTCTTTTTCTTCATTAAGATCACCAAGAACTTGTGTCTTTACTGGACCTGCAGGTGGAAATAGTTCCTGTGTTGCCTTTGATTGAAACTTAACTGCAGATTCAATTAGAACAGGATGTACAGCAGTACATGCACCTTCAAATGGTTCACTTGTATCTTCAAGCTTTAGACCTAGAAGATCAAATCCTTTTTCAAACATGCTTTCCCATTCTGCGCGACTGTCCTTGTCGGCAGTGAAGTTTTCCAAAACTTGTTCTGCAATATCTGTAAGCTGATCCTCGTCCAGATCGTCTACAAGGTTTCTGTAAAACTCTTCAGGATCGTCCTCTTCAATCTGTTCCTTGGCACGGTTGTCTTCAGGTGGAGTAAAGCTTACTACAACACCACCGTCTTCAGGATCGTACTCAATGGAGGTTTCATTACCTTCTTCATCTTCGTAGTCTGAAGCTTCAATTTCAATTGACAGTTCTGCCATTGGAATTGGATCAAAGGGATTACGTTCAGTTGCCATTTTCTATATTGCCTTTGGTTGATAATTATCGTATGGATTACGTTCTACTACAGAACCGCCTTGTTTTTTATTGTTATTTTCTTGTAGAAATTTTCTTCGTGCATTGTTTTCAGCTTCTGGAGGTAGTTTACCTGTGTGGTGTGCTTTTTTGTACATTTCAAACATAGCATTTTTATCGCCTTTTACAATCTTTTTAAGAAGATTATCTCCAAGACCTTTTGTTTTATCTACTGTTTTTTCAAACATATCTCCGAAAAAAAGTAAATCTTGTTGTTTATCTGTTAATGAAAAAATATTATTACTTTTTCTTAAATCAGACATCCAAGGTTGTTCACCAATTAATCTTTCTAATCTATTAATTGCTGGAACTATTGAACCCTTTAAAAATTGATAAGCACCCCTTGCAGAAGTTTTTTTGTTGTTACCAACAGGTATGTTTTCTGCTCCATAATTATTACTACTTTCTGTATTTCTAGTTAATTCTGCAAACTTTTCTAAATTTTTTATAGCCTCTTCTTGATCTTTAGACTCTACTCCTAATCTTTCTAGAACTTTATTAAACATAAAATTTTTATTAAAGTCGTCGGGTACAGGAGGTTTTTCTTTAGGCAAAGGAACTTCTGAAGACGTACCAGAAATAGCCTCGTTCATAGCACGTTCTTCAACTGTATCTGCTGGACCTGCTACAGTTCCTAATGCACCTCCTGCAAGACCCATTAATTCTGCAAGAAAATCAATACCTCCTTCAGTGCCACCTTTTTGCACACCCGTTACAAAACCCGCACCGGGCAGCATTTCTGTAATATTTCTTAATGTAGACAAACCTTGTTCTTTAGTTACAGGCACTGCTTCACCACGTTCCATTTCAACGGGCGTACCTTCAATACTACGGACTGTTTTCCTTAAACGATTAGCCACAATACTTTTCCTTACCTCTCCTCTTCACAAAGAAATAACTAACAGTAATATACCATTAAACTCGCCAATATGCAACCCTCTTTTGTTTTCTGTAATTTACTTCGTCGTCCCAATCAGCATCTTCAGGATGGGAAATTCTCCAGCTTTCCTTCACATAGTTAACTGCCATTGCACATGCGTCAACTTGGTCATCGTGCGGTGCAAAAGGAAACGTAATCAGTTCGTCGTACAATTCCTGTGAGTATTGTTTGTACTTAGGCAACCACACTCTTCCTGCCTCAAACAAAGGCGTTACTGCATATACCCTACTTACCTTGTCCTTGTCAGGGTTGTATTCCAAGACAGGAAGACCTGCTCGCCTCATGTCCTGAATCAAAGACTGTCCACTAGCCTTTTTTTCAATAATACAAATATCAGGCTTGTAAATTCTAAATTGTTCCTGTGCAAACCTTCTCAGTTCAGGATATTCGTACCTTCCCCTTAAACTTCCCAAAAGGACAAGATTACTTACTACACTTTCAGTACCATAATCTTCGTCTCTATCAAAGCTGGAAAAAATACCCCATGTTTGAATGACGCTAAAGTCTGCAGTTGTTTTGGTTGAAAAGGCCGTATCGTAAGTTTGAATAACAAAGTCACATGCAGGAGGATCGTCGTCTTCCCACCACTTGATCCATTTCTTTCTGATCAAGCCACCCTCGTCAGGTGTAGGATTCTGCATGTACAAACTGTCCCAGTACTTGGAACCATTGGTTGATCTTATTTCCTGTTCGTCAAGTCTAAGTAACTTGTCACTTTTCCATTCAGGAAAGTAGCTTGTACCCTGTGGAAGACCTAGAAGTTTACTGGACTTTTCGTCCAGCCATGCAGGAATACTGATTACCTGCCACATGTCACTAGCCCGTAAGTCCAGTTTACTTTCCTGCTTTAATAACCAGCCACACAGATCGTCATAGTGGTACCGTGTATTAATAATAATAATGGCACCATTGGGCATCAAACGTGTACGTAGACCTGAAGGCCACCATTCTTTAATGTACCTTCTACCTGCAGGACTAATAGCGTCTTCTTCCGACATGGCGTCGTCCAGAATGGCAATATGTGCACCACGACCTGCAATCTGTGAACGTACACCTGCAGCATAGTAAGAACCGTTTCTGTTTGTCCTCCACTTACCTGCTGCTCTAACGTCCTGTCGTAGTTCCACATTAGGAAACATGCTGGTAAATTCTTCCGTATTTACAATGTCACGGACTGAACGACCAAAATCACTTGCCAATTGATCAGAGTGACTGATTGACATGATTTCATGGTTGGGATTGTTACCGATATAAAACGCAGGAAACAGCTTTGAACAGATTACGGACTTACTGGAACGTGGAGGAAGAAAAACCATTAACCTTTTAATTTTACCGTCCTGTACTGCTTGTAACTTTTCTGCCAACAGTTCAATATGTCTACCCATCTTCCAGTCAGAGACAAGAGTAGGTGCCACCTTTCTGATAAATGTCAGGAAATTAGTGGAACATTCACGTTCAACCAGTTCGTCAAGCGTGTATCGTAACTCTGTAAGTACGTCAAAGGTAGTTACTTCAGGTTTCTTTTTACCTTTTCGTACCTTTTTGTCTGTTTCTTCATCTACTAATAGTTCTTCATTTTCTTCCATTAATTTTTTCCCCCCATCAGTACCCATAATATAGCAGACAAGTGTTGTGTAGACAAGAAGATTATGGTAAACTAACGCAACGATAAGGGGGTAAAGTAACTATATAGTTTACTTTTAAGTTTACTAAGAAACTTTAAGTATTATATATAAATATATTTATAATAATTTACTTTTAAGTTTACTATATAGTTGTCTATATAGGTAGCCGGACAGGTTAACTAGATCGTTATCAAGGTCCGTTTATGATGTAGACTTACATCTGCAGACATGATGTACCTCATATTCTGCTAATGATGATAAACTTGGTCAAAAATTTTGTACTAATAGAAATACCAAAAAGTGATTTTTAACAAAGGGGGGGGGTGTTTCTCTGGTTGTATAATTACTGAATTGTTCTATTTTTAGTAATGTTATAAACCTGTTTAGTTTTTTGGTCTGTATATTTCAGGGGCATCTCTGCTGCTGCTGCGACGGGCCAGTT
>Ga0208019_1000037_pt1 | contig 60844 bp, 68 predicted proteins | sample CB_VirMetaG_5_FD_184540 | JGI IMG/M metagenome (GOLD analysis project Ga0208019, IMG submission 184540) | Freshwater to marine saline gradient viral communities from Chesapeake Bay - CB_1508_1D Viral MetaG (SPAdes) (version 4) | ecosystem: Environmental > Aquatic > Marine > Coastal | place: USA... | reverse complement strand
TAAAACATTTACAGGAATAGGTGAAAATAAAAATTATGCCGACTTACTATACGGACTACCAACAAGTTCAGGTATAAACCAATTTGTTGTTGATAAAAATAAGGAATTATGGTATGTTGCAAATAATGGGGCTTTCAAAATAGAAGGTGAAGGACAAAACTCTTATATAACTGCAGTAAATCCTGAAGGTCAAAAAGTTCAGATAAAGATAAAAGATATATTTAACGATAAGTTTAATAGATTCTTACCTGATTACAAACCTGTTTCAGAACAACCAACAAATAAAAATTTTGTACAATTTTGGCCAGAAGAAATAAAATGGGATGGAAGAGGTAGTAGTACAAAAAATAGTCAACTTAGTACTTTAATAGGTGTACACAATCCTAATTTAGTTGATTTATTAACACCAATTAAAAAATACTTATTAGATGAAGGTATCAATTTACCTTCAAAGTATTTACAGACCTATGGATTTTATAGTGAGGATGATATAACGAGAAATAAAGATGGGAGTATTACAGTACAGGGTACTGAAGAGGATAAATTTACATACTTAGTTAATGACGGTAATGCATATAGAATAAAGGAGGCTGACCAAGACTATTTTAATCTGAAAGATACCGATGGTGATTATATTATAGGTGGTGAGTATTATGTAACTGATGGTAATGAATGGGAAAAATTAACAAAAAAAGCAAGAGAAATATTACGTACATCAGATAACTCACAAACACAAAATACCACTACACCAAGTAGTCAAGCATCAGATAACTCACAAACACAAAATACCACTACACCAAGTAGTCAAGCATCGACACCTCAAGATTTATGGAAACAACAATACCCGAACGGGTCAATAAAACCTGTTGGTAATGTAAATATTTATTATACAGAACCTAATTATGGTGGAGATAGATATAAACTTGAAAACAACAAATTTGTAAAGTTTTAATATTATGAAAAAAAGAATACAAGAAGAAAAACAAAGAATTATAAGCCTTTTTGGTATAAATGAACAAGAAGAGGATATGGGTAAACCTAAACCTGAACTTACTTTGAAAGATAAATTTAAGTTTATAAAATTTAACGATAAAAAAGGAAAAGAAGTAAGTGTTAATTTTGATGAGATTGATAATATCAATGATAATATTGATTCATTCAAACGATTAGGTAATAATGAAGATACTTCACTTATTAAAGCAGTTATTGCATCTAAAGGTAATAAAGACGAAGAATATCATATCGTTGGTGGTTCATTCCCATCCGCAGTTTTAGACGTAAGATTAGAAACAGAATTTAATGGTGATTATGATGGTGATAGTGAATATGATTATTTTAAAGTTGAATCAAAAGGTGACAACGATAAACATTTCACATTAGTAAAGGTTGGTCCTGAAGATTTAAAAAACACAAGTTCTGATATGGAAAAGGATGAAGTAGAAACAGATGTTGAAGTCCAAGAACCCGTATCGAAGGAACCTGAACAACCATTTGAAGAAGAAATGAAGTTAAAAGAAAAGAAAGGTTTAGCTACATTATTGGATACGGATGAAGTTTCAAACGATTTTACAAAAAGACAAAAGAAAGTTTTGGAAAAATTGAAAGGTGAGGGATATTTATTGAAAAGACCTGAGAACACAGAAGGGTATACAAAAAAGAAAGTTACCTCAAAAGAGTTTACAGAGTCATTCAACGTATGGGAACCAAAAAAATAAGGTTATGAGTATAAGAAAGACAATCAGAGAAAATTTATTGGAAGTAGAAACAAAGAAAAAAAGTCTTTTACAAGAGTCAAAGATTATTTCTTCACGATTTAAGATAATCGGTGAAGGTGTAAACACAAAATCTAAGATTCAAACAAAAAAGACCTTTGATAAGATTTTATCAGAATGTAACTACCTTAAAAAACAAGGATACAACGAATCTTTAATCAACGAAGGGTTCTTAGAAGTTATGTCTGATTTATTCAATAACGAAGGTCCACAATTTTGGGATAGCGTAAAAACAAAACTATCAGATTACATCTCATCAAAATTTGGTGTTGATAACTGGATGAGAGATAAAATGATTGAAGGTATCGGAAATGTTGAAATTGATGAAATTCCTTTATTATTTACAGACTGTAGATTCTTAGTACAGAAAATTACAGATGCAGCCATGGAAGGGTTTAATGAGAATATACCTGTAGAAGGAGGTAGCAATACAGTTCCTGGTATATTCAGACAATCTCTTGATAATGTCGTTGGAGGTGACGACTTTAGAAAGAATTTGGAAGACTCTTTCACTACTGTCGTTTGTCCTGCCATGGGGCAAATCAACCAAAACATGGCAAACAAACTTGAGGACTTCAAGAAAACGATGTTCTCATAAACTTTCTAACAGAAAGGAGGGGTTCTTATCTAAGGAAGGTGTACGAGAGTACACCTTTTTTTTATTAGTACCTCGGGCCGGGGTCGAACCGGCACGGACATTACTGTCCACAGGATTTTAAGTCCGGCGTGTCTACCTATTCCACCACCGAGGCATTTATTTCTTATACAAATATATGTTACAAAAAACTCTTTGACAAGTCCTGTTGGAAATCTTCCCAAATATTTTCAACAGTTTCACTTACAACAACAGAAAATACTGTTGGTTTGTAAGGTTTGATTTTTAATTTCATACCAGCTTCTTCAGGTGTTCTATTATCTTTTAAACTATTACACCTACTACAACAAGTAACCATATTCTCCCACGTATTAAGCCCGCCACGAGATTTAGGTAATATATGGTCCAATGTGAGATTCTTTTTAGAGCCACAATATCCACACTGATGGCCGTCACGTCTAAATACACGTTTTCTACTTACTTTAACACCTTTTGAACGGTATCTAACGTAGTTTAGTAATCTAATAACTAAAGGACGAACAAAGTTACCAATAGTGGTAATAATATCTTCATCACCTTTTTTTAATATTTCAGCCTTACCCTTATCAACTAAAACAAAACCTCTTCGTAGGGTGGTTACGTTTAATGGTGAATAATCTGAATTTAATACAAGAACTGTTTCCATATAGTTTAATTATATCGATTAAATTTAACTTATTTTATCTTGTTAGTCAAATGTATATTTATATATAAATAACTTAAATTATGATTTTAAAAAAAGGTTCAAAAGGAAATGAGGTTAAACTTATCCAAGAATTTCTTGGAATTGAAAACGATGGTATTTTCGGACCGGGTACGGAAAGGGCTGTCAAAAATTGGCAAAGGGAAAACGGTTTATTGGCCGATGGTATTGTGGGTCCTGCCACTTGGAACGTTATGGGTATTGTTAGCACTGACATTACAGAAACGACACAGACAACGCCAGAGGGATTAATTATCCATAAAGATTACCTACCTAAGAGTGAATATTTTACGGGTCCTGTGACCCCTGAATATTTGTTTATCCATCATACTGCTGGTTGGAACAACCCTTATAATACCATACGTAATTGGGCTAATGATAGTAGAGGTAAAATAGCAACAGAGTTTGTTATCGGTGGTCAATCTGTAAAAGGTAATGACGACAAATATGATGGTGAGATTGTTCAAGCATTTCCTCACGGTGGTTATGGTTGGCATTTGGGAACAGGTAACAGTTATATGCATAGAAACTCTGTTGGTATTGAGGTTTGTAACTTTGGATACCTTGAAGAGGGGGGTTACCACAAATGGGATGATGTAAAAAGAAAGAAAGTGTGGATTGAAAAAACACCAGGTAAGTTTTACACTTATGTTGGAGTTGAGGCTGCAGAATCACAAATTGTTAAGTTAGACAAAGAATTTAGAGGACATCTATATTGGCATAAGTATTCTGAGCAATCGTTGTATTCGTTGAAGGAGAACATCCTTTATATTGCAAATAGAGATAATATTAATATTACTGAAGGTTTACCTAAATGGATTAGAGAAAAAGGTGCAGATGCTTTTGAATATTCTTCAGATGCTAGAAATGGTAAGATTCGAGGACTATTGTCACACACTAATGTTCGAAAGGATAAGGTGGATATGTTCCCACAACAAGAGTTAATGGATATGTTACTTAGTTTATAAAAGAAAATGGGGTCAGTGACCCCATTTTTTATTTAACCTTCATGATAAGTGAAGCTGAACCATTCCATTGTACGATTTGACGTTTTGGAATCCAAAATTCAAATTCACCGATTTCGTCAATCTTTTTGGACATGTCGGCTTTGAACTGTTCAACATCGTTTTTTGTCTTTGGGTGTTCAACACCTACGTATTTTGCACATACGGGACCGATACCTGTTACTTGAGACATGTAGTCGGTTAGGGTCTTTCCACAACAACGACAGATACCACCGTTCTCTTTTGTGAGTTTTGCCTTTAGTTTCATCGCTCTGTTTGACATGGTTACGATTTCGGTAACGTCAACCAAAATTGGGTGGAATTCCAAGTTGTTTTCTTCTTTGATGTCACGAGCGATGTTGCGACCCAACTTGATGGTGTTTCCTACCAATTTGATGTTCACCTCTTTTTGAGAGTTCTTTTGAATCTCACGGTCAACTGCTTTATAACCTGCCTGAACTTGTTTTTCGGTTAGTCTGCGGTATTTCTTGTATTTCTCTTGAAGGTCCAATACGAATTTAGATTCACCTTTGTATTCAACGATAGCTCGAAGGTTAGTAGGTAGTTCTTCTACGTTAATCTCCGTTTGACGTTCTTCTTGGATGATGAGTTTCTCAGCCACTGCAAATTGTTTTGGGGTTAGACGACCGTACTTCATAAGACCTGGTTTTAAACCTTTGATGAAGTCGTTGTTTCCTTCGTAGTTTCTTACTTTTTCTTCGATGTTGATTCCTGTTACTGTCATGATGATGGTGATGATTAAATGATTACAATACAAAGATAAGCAAAAAAGTTTATTGCACAAAAAAATGCCGATTAAAATATCAAACTTTAATCGGCATGTAATGGTGGAGGTGGCGGGAATCGAACCCGCGTCTTGCTCAGTCTACCCATAAAGGACTACATGCTTAGGTCAATGTTGATTCTCAACATTCCGAAATAAATGGTTTGATGTGTGTGGGAAACAAACCAATAAACAACCTGGTCTCAGAGTTATTTAAGAGAGCTCTGACCTGTGACTCCCATATACAGACTTCTGTTCATAGGTTATATGTCCACCGACCCGATTCACTGTTGCGTCTTACGCTACAGTTACTTCTTCAGTGCGTAGAAGACCTACAGCCTGAAGTTTTGCGAAAGTGTTGCCACCTAAAAATTGCCTCCATAGATTAAAGTGATAGGAAACCTCTCACTGCATGCCCCGTATGACTAACCCTGCCAATCAATACCGGTCACCCCCATTATTTCAAAGAACTAATACAAATATAAATAGATTTTTTTATTCTGACAACATATTTATATATAAAATAATTTAATTATGAAAAAATTTATAATCTCAGAAGACGAAAGAAGTAGAATCCTTTCGATGCATGAATCAGCCACTAAAAGACAATACTTGAGTGAGCAAGGTGAACCACAACCAGGTGGAAACGTTAATAAAGGTGTTGAGTTAAATAACTCTTATGTTAAACAAGATGTAAATGGAAAGATTTTAGGACAAAATCCTAAGTTTGTGGAGTTAGCTAATAAAAATAACATTAACTTAAGAAATTTAAAATTTTCAGACATTGGTAACAAGGGTTATGTTATGTGGGTACCTGAAGGAACTAACGAATATAAGTACTTTGCGTGGAAAGAGTATAATGGTCAGAACTACGCAGGTGCTAAACAAAAGAGAGACGAGGCGTTTAAAGAACTTTTTGCTTATTGGAAAGGTTTAAAAAATAGTAATGATGCAAATTTAAGAAAGTGTGTGGAATCATCAACACCTAGATTAAGTAAGATTGCACAAACAGACCAATACTGTAAACAGGGTAAGGTATATGAAGATTGGAAGGAGATTGAAACTAGAACCAATTACAAAAATCTTCAGTATTTAGCAAGTATTCAAGATTTTGTTGAGTTGGGGCCAAAATGGAAAACTGCGTAATCTAATATATTAAAAAAATTATATTGAAAACCCTCTTTTTTAGAGGGTTTTTTGTTTTTATAAGTTTTTATACCTATATTTGTTGTATGAAAAATATCGTATTAACCATCGGACTTATTATCGGAGCTTTTAACTTGAACGCACAAGTAACAACTTATAAGTTAAAAGAACTTTACAACTTTGAAACTGAAAAAGGTAAAAACCCATTTGTTGAATTTGCCGAGAACCGTGAAAAAGAATTAACGGGCGGTGTTAGTGAGGATGGAAAAGAAATCATCATGACCGTCAATGAAGACAGTGGTTTTGTAAGAGTGGACAATCCTTACGCTGACGGAATTAAAACCTACCGTATCCTACAAAAAAATCAAATGTCTGAAAATTACGTTAGTTTTTTGATGGAAGGGCCAAATGGACTTTTTTCATACGTATACAGTCGTCAATCTCCAACAGTTGTTAATGTATACTGTTTTTGGACTGAACTTGACGATAGAAAACTCGGTTACCAATCAGTTGTAAGACAATAAGATAAACCCCCTCTTCAGGGGGTTTTTTATTTTATATCTAATCTTATATTTATAATAAAATCAATTACGTTGAGAAGGTTAGGAAAAATACTTGTTGAACAGGCGAATGAAGATAGTGATTTCATGAAACTATTGGCACTATCTAAGGGTAGATTATCTGATAATGAAGTTGAGTTTGATGCCGATTATATCTACGGAGTAAAAGATGGGTATCTTCTTTTTTGGTTTGATGAAGATGAAGACTTTTTAGAAAAGTTTGGTGATTTTGATGAATATGAAGCCAAAGACATCCTTTGGTTGTATCACGACCCACACAATTATGAATTTACGGATTACTATTCTGCTGAAGAAGATTGGAAAGAGGGGTATGTTTGGTATAGTTTAAGTCCTGAGAGTAAGAAAGAAATAAAAAAATTATTTAACCTAATTGACATGGATGTAGATGTCGAGTCGGGTTCCGATGAAACAGCTAGAGAAATGAGCGGTCTGATTTCAAATGTGTTTCCTGGATTGGCTGAAAAACTAACTGAGAGATATTATTATGCTAAAGACGGTGCTATTTCTAATGGTATTGAAGATTACATGAAGGGTCAGTTTCTTGAAGATTTGTATAGACCATTAAAACTTGAGAGTTGGGGTGATAGTTTCAAAAAACTTAAAATGCCTTTATCACAGCTTATGTTAATCTATTCATTTTCAGGTTCTTTAAATGACAGTATAGATGATGTCTTAGAAAGATATATGTCAACAAGAGGACATAAGATGTTACCTGGTAATCCGAGAGAGGATTACTATAATTATGAGGACGGTGAATATTTTAACAATGAGTTTCATAAAGAATCGTCTTGGGATATTGAAAAGACAATATCTGATTTAGAAGATGATGAAGAAACGTTGGAGAATTATAAAAAGTATGCCGAAATTATTAAGTTCGTCAACAAAGTCATTGGATTTAATAAAGAAAAGAACTTAGGAAAAAATCCTGATGGTACTTACACAATGTTAAAAGTTATAGATGTTGAACCTGATAATGGTAAAATAAATGTTGAATTTAGAAAAAAAGAAAACCCGAATACTTGGTCTAATATAGATTTCAAAAAAGGAAAAATCAAACAGTCGACTCTCGGTAATTTAATTAACAATCATCAACTGTTTGATATCTTTGATTAGTACTGTTGAATGTACCTTTTCTGTAGGTGTTCATAAAGGGTGAATATATCATCCTCATCCAAATACACTTCGGTACCGTAGAACTTATCCTGAATCAAGAGTCCTGTAACGTCTTCGACAACTTTTGTAAATTCATTATCGATTACCACTTCTTCATCAAAATCTTCGTAATCATCCTCATCATCTACAGTATTAAACAAGTTACTGTAATCTGAGAAATTTTTGTATGAAGGTACCTCGTATTGGTACTCTTGTTTTTCGTAACCAAACTCACTCACCATTGATAATCCCAAACTAATGGCTCGGTCCACATCGTCCAACACAATAAATTCACTGGTGGTGTGCATGTTGTAATAACCACATGAGAAGTTAATACAAGACACATCAATCTTTTTCTTGAGTTGTGATACATCTGTGTATGGATGTGATTGTAAAAGTGGTTCTACACCCATTGTTTGTGTAAATAGTTTCTTGGTACGTGTAATGAAGTCACCATCTTTTTCGAACAAACGAATTCCCGAGCAAACCTCGGTAATTAGTTGATTCCCTGGTGCATCATATTGAATGATGTAACCTACATCGTGAAGAAAGGTGGGGTCACACTTGCTAGAACCATGGCAACCAGTCTCTTCAGATACAAAAAACCCTACTTTAACATTCGAGAGTACTCGTAGAAGTTCTAAACAAATGAAGACCCCACACTTATCATCCCCACCAATACCTGTTGGATGTCCCGTTGAGGTTTGTCCAATCAACGCTTCATGTTGTGTCCCATCGAACGTCATACCGAAGGTTTTTGGTTTACTCAACTGTGTTTCTTTCACAACGATTTTGTCTTCGACAATGTTGTGTACGGTATCGGTGTGTGCAACAAACATTGGAAAATAATTCCCTTCAGACAATTCACCTTTCTTTGCGTAAATGTTCATCATCTCATCTCGGTAATAAGTTACCCCTGGCATCGTGTCCAATACTGAACAGATGTGTTCTACCATCATTTCTTCTTGGTACGTTTTTGACGGTACTGAGAGAAGGTTAATAAAATTGTCTTTCGTTAGTTTATCCATGTCTGTTAATTTGAACTACAAATATAAAACAAATATTTTAATTCACCAAATGTCAAGGGGAATTATTTCCCCTTAACAATGATTTCTTCTTGTCCTTTCATCTGAAGGGAGTATTTCTTACCCATTATTATATTCTTTTTAAGAATCTCTTCAGAGATGAGGTCCTCAAGTTTTTCTTGAATTGCTCGTTTGATAGGACGTGCTCCAAACTTTTCATCAAATCCAACTTTGGAGATAAAATCTTTAACACCTTTGGTGATTGTGATGTCATAACCAATTTTTTGAATTCTCTTTAAAAGTTTAGTTACCTCGATTTCAACAATTTGTTGAACTTGTAGTTCTTTAAGAGGATTAAACACTACCACTTCGTCAACACGATTTAGGAACTCAGGGGTGAAGAAGTTTTTAAGTTCTTTCTCCAACAATACCTTTTTAAGTTCTTCGTCTTTTGACATTTTTGTTGTGGTGTCAAATCCGATTCCTGTTCCGAAGTCTTGAAGTTTCTTAACTCCTAAGTTTGATGTCATGATAATCAAACAGTTTCTGAAGTTAATTTTTCTACCAAAACTATCGGTAAGGTGACCATCGTCTAACAGTTGTAGTAAGAGTGAGAAGATGTCTTTGTTTGCCTTTTCAATCTCATCGAACAATACCACTGAGTAAGGTTTGTTTTTCACTGCTTCTGTTAGCTGTCCACCTTCGTTGTAACCCACATATCCTGGAGGGGAACCAATCAATCTACTCATTGAGTACTTTTCTTGGTATTCAGACATATCCACACGGATTAGTGCTTCTTCATCTCCGAAGATTTCTTCTGCGAGACGTTTAGCTAAGTGTGTTTTACCGATACCCGTTGAACCCAAGAAGATAAATGAGCCGATTGGACGGTTTGGGTCTTTGATACCCACACGATTTCTACGGATTGCCTTTGAAATCTTTGTTACAGCCTCTTTCTGACCAATAACCGACTGATTAAGACTATTTTCCAAGTTTAATAGAGACTCAACTTCATCGGTGTTGAGTTTGGATACTGGAATTTTTGTCATGGTCGATACCACTTCGTACACCATATCCTCAGTAACGTCTCTACGGTTTGTGTTTTGTTCTTCCTCAAACTTCTTCTTTTCATCTTCGAGTTTCTTTAGAAGTTTCTTTTCACGGTCACGTAGTTGAGCAGCCTCCTCATACTTTTGTTGTTTAACTACCTTAATCTTGTCTTCTTTGATTTGAGAAGCCTCAGCCTTCAAATCTTCGATAATTTCAGGTAGTTGTACATTAATTTGACTTTTCGCTCCAACTTCATCTAATACGTCAATCGCCTTATCGGGAAATTCACGGTCTGTGATGTAACGACCAGCTAAAGTAACACAAGCATCTAACGCAGCGTCGGTGTAGTTTACTTTGTGATGTTTCTCGTAGAATGGTTTTAACCTCTTAAGAATCTCTAAGGTTTCCTCAGGTGTTGCACCGTCTACCATAACCTTTTGGAATCTACGTTCCAATGCACCATCCTTTTCGATGTTCTCACGATACTCATCCAATGTGGTCGCTCCGATACATTGGAGTTCACCACGAGCAAGTGCGGGTTTGAAGATGTTTGATGCATCCAACGAACCCGATGAATTACCTGCACCTATAATGGTATGAATCTCATCAATAAAAACGATGATATCAGGATTATCGTGAAGCTCATCCAAAATCACTTTTAGACGTTCTTCAAACTGTCCACGATACTTTGTGCCAGCAACAATAGAGGTCATATCCAAAGATACGATACGTTTATCTGATAGATTGGTTGGACAGTCACCATTAAAAATCTTCATAGCCAAACCTTCAACGATTGCGGTTTTACCACATCCAGGTTCACCAATGATGATTGGGTTATTTTTCTTTCTACGTGAAAGAATCTGAGCAATGCGAGAAATTTCGCGGTCTCGACCAATAACAGGGTCTAATTTTCCCTGCTCTGCGAGTTTAATTAAATCTCTGGAGAAATTATCAAGTACGGGAGTTCCTGTTGTAGTTACTTCAGGTCTTCCTTTACGTCCTCCTTTTTCATTTGGGTCTACTTCTTCAATCATATTCTTTCTATTAAAGTTTTACTTTACAAAGGTAACAAAAATTGTGGTATAATTCAATATTTGTCAAATTGTCATACATTTTTTTCTACTACTGACATTTTGTCATTTATTATATTTATTATTAATAATGGCACACTTTTCGAAATAGTGTGAACAAATAAACATTACAAATATAATAAACTATTTTTAAATAAAAAAACTATGTTTGGAAAAAGAAGAAATTTTAATGACCTATTTAACATGTTCAACGACATGGACTCAATGTTTAATCAACCCTTTTTCGTAAAAGGAAAAACAAACTCTGAAAAGGGTACCGATGAAAATGGTGATTGGCATAAAGAAAGTTTTGTTTCAGAAGACGGAATGTTTTCAGTTACCAGTATTGTAAGAACATACGGAGGGGAACCAAACTTCACACAAAAAAGAAAATCGTCATCTAATGAAGTTGATTCTCTAAAAAGAGAACTTGACCGTTGCGTTGAAGAACAAAACTTTGAAAGAGCTGCGGAACTCAGAGACCAAATTAAAAAGATAGAAGAAAATCAAGACAAAATTGTTGAGTTACAAAATAAACTTAATAGTGCGATTGAAGAACAGAACTTTGAAGAAGCTATTAAACTACGAGACCAAATAAGTAAGTTAAAAGGTTAATTAACAAACCCCTCCCAAAAAGAGGGGTTTTTTATTTTAACACATTTATTATACTTAATAAAAAAGTACAGTTATGGCAGTAAAAAGTGAAAAAATCGAAGGTAAACAAATTATCAATGAGATTGAATCTAGTAATCTTACTAAAACCGTTTATGATACAGGTGAAAAAACATTAACCGTTACATTTAAAAACGGTGCTGAATATCTTTATGAAGAAGTTCCACATTCCACATATACAAAATTTAGAATGGCAGAATCTCAGGGAAGTTTCTTTAACAAAGAGATATCTAAGAAATACAAATTTAAAAAAATAACAAAGTAATATTCTATACTATTTATATAGTAATGGAAAATTTCGATAAAATAATTAAGAGTTTTTACGTTAAAGACGAACTCAATCCAAAAATATGGGACAATCCCGAAAATCCATCTGATGCGAAAATGAAAGAAGACATCAGAATGAGATTGATGGAGATTGCATTTGAGTTTGTGAACTTTTTGGGTTTGGAAATTTTCGTACAAGATGTGACAATGACAGGGTCACTAGCAAACTATAATTGGTCAGAATTTTCTGATGTTGATTTACATATCATGTATGATTTTAACGAATCAGGTGAAAAAAAAGAATTAGTCCAAGAATTATTTAAAATCAAAAAAACTTTATTTAATTCAACACACGATATTACCGTAAAGGGATACGATGTTGAATTATATGTTCAAGATACCAATGAACCTCATATATCGACAGGTGTTTATTCTGTTATGTATAATGAGTGGATTAAAGAACCATCACCTGAAGAGGTAACCATTGATGAAAACAAATTAAAAGGAAAAGTCGACCAATGGAAAGATATTATAGATTTGGTTATTGAAGATGTTGAAGAAGGTGATGAAGACTTAGATATTGCAATATCTAAAATCGATAAAGTAAAAGACAAACTTAAGAAATATAGGAGTTGTGGTTTAGAAAAAGATGGTGAATATTCATATGAGAATTTAGTGTTTAAGTTCTTAAGAAGAAATGGATATATTCAGAAACTTTTTGACTTCCAAAATGAGATTATGGATAAACGCCTATCCTTAGAAGGAGAAGAAATCATTTAAGAAATATCTTAAATATAAAGAAATTTGGAAAAACACAATAATTCGTATATTTATTAATAAAAAATAGTTATGGCAATCACTGGATGTACAGACAATTATTATGCGTATGAAATACCATGGAATGCAAGTGGTGATACGGTAACACCTCCACATCCGATATTTACGGACGGAGATAATCAAGATGTTGGAGCTCAACAATGTAATGCAGTTACGTTAGGTGGTTTTAACGGTTTAAACAATTAAAAAAAATTAAATAAAAAATAAAATGGCAGATTTAAGACCTATCGGAAGTGAAAAATTAGAAGGTTCAGATAAATTAAGACGTATAATGGAAATAGCCAAATATGGTCAATCTTCTAATCTTAACGAATCATCTTCATCAGAGTACACTATTCAATTAGCTGATGGAAACTATTACGGAATCGTAAAAGAAAAATCAGGATACATAGTTAAAAGTGGTATCAATGAGTCAGAATTAGACTACATTGACCCAATGAAAAACAGAAAGTATCATAATTCATATTCACAAGCAATGAAGAAAATCAATTTGATTGCTGGTGAATTAAATAGACTTCATGAAAATGTTGAAGGTATTAACCTTATTGGTGAACAAAAGAAATTTGTTTTGAAAACACCAAAACCAGCAGAACCTGAAGTTGACGCTTCTGTTGAAATGGATGTACCTGCACCTGCTCCTGACGCATCACCTGAGGGTGGTGAAGATATGAGTATGGATATGAGTATGGACGCAGCTCCTGAAGGTGGTGAAGAATTAGACTTAGATATGGGTATGGAAACTCCTGAAGGTGGTGAAGAAATGGACTTAGATATGGACATGGAAGCACCTGAAGGTGACGATGAAGAATTGTCATTTAAAACCATTCAAAAATTAACAGGAAAGTTAGGTCAAAAATTAAGAACTTTTGAATCTGCACAAGGATTATCATCAGAAAATATTAAGTATGTTTTAAATTCAGTTTTATCTGCCTTGGATTTATCAAAACTTACTGAAGAAGATTACGATGATATTATGGCTAAGTTTGAAGAAGATGAAGACGAAATCGACTATGGTGTTGATGACGAAGCGGACATCGATGTAGAAGCTGATGACGAAATGATGGACTTAGATATGGACATTGAATCAGACGTTGAACCTGAAATGGGTGAAATGAAAGAATACTTCTATGACGACATGGATTTAGGTAACGGTGAAAAAAGTCACTTCGAACGTGGTGGTTATGAAACAGAAGACCACAGCGAAAGAAGTAAGTTTGATGATATGATATCAAAAGTTATCGGTGTGTATTCAAACAATTCTGATGAGGATGGTTTAGAAAAGAAACCATATGAACAAACAATGGATGAAATTTTTTCAGAATCAAAAATTGAAAAGGTATTATCAAAATACTTTGTAGTTTCTGAAGAAGAACAAAAAATCAATAAAGATAGAGATGTAAAAAAATACATCACTGAAAGAGTTAAGAATTCTTTGGTAAGAAAAGAAATCAAAAATCTTTCAGAATCAGTAGAACAAGAATTAACTTCAGATTTTATCATTAAAGAACACAACACTGTTAAGTTCATCGGAAAAACAAACAAAGGTAATTTGGTTTTTGAAGCTGATGGAAAAACAATTAAAGTTTCTTCTAATGGTAAAATCCTATGAAACTAATTTACGTTAACGAACTCGGACCTAATTTCAAGGGAGATAACGTATACGAATTTATCTTCTCCACACAAGAAGATGTATGGGGTGATGATTGGGACGTTGAACCAGCTTCAGGGAGACCAACACCACCCCATATTAATTTTATAGAAAAGGTGGGAGTTTTGAAAAACTCAGGTATAGAGTTAAACTTAATTCAAAATTCTGATTTCTTTTCAGTGTTTGACTCTGTTGAAGGAGTTATTGCTCTCGGATGGGAAGATTCTGACAGCGAAGCCGTAACTGACAAAAAATATACCCGTTTGGTTTTTCATTACGGGGAAAGTGAAAAATCAGTTGCAGATAAATTATATGAAAGAGATATAATTCTCAAATGGGATAAAAGTTTAGTAGAATGAAAACTAATGATATAAGAGTAATAAAATTGATGAAAGAGGGTTTTGCGTTTGAAACCCTTCGTAATTTAAATGAAGGCCAAATTAATATTCTTTATAAAAGAATTATTAAAGAACAGGGTACTGTTACTGTACCTAAAGATACTGAACCAAGTAAAATTGCTGATATTGCAAAAACAGGAGCTAATGTACAAGTATCCGAAGAAGGTGAAGTTTCTGAAGATGATGTTGCTCCCTTAAAACCCTACAAAGGTCAACAAACACAAGACCCAAAACAAGTAGGTCCAAGTACTAATGATGGTATGGGTAATTACCAAGACGGTATGGATGAGGGTGAAATTGAAGAAAAATCAGTTTCTAAACAACAACAAAAAATTATGGGTTTAGCACTATCGGTAAAAAGAGGTGAAACTCCTAAAAGTGAAGTTTCTAAAGCAGTTTTAGATATGGTTGATAGTATGACTGAAAAAGAATTAGAAGACTTCGCAGGTACTAAACATAAGGGTTTACCAAAAAAAGTTGAAAAAACAAAAAAAGAAAGTTATATTCGTAATGTAAAGATGATTGAAGAGTCGTTGATTAAGTTAGTTCAAAAACACATTACACCAAGTATGACAAAGAAAGATTTATTGAATTTAGTAGAACAGGGTCCGGGTACAAAGGAAGCACCACCAAAGGTAAAACCAGGTACTAAAGAAAATCCTGGTAAAAAAAGATGGAACCAACCAAAACACAAACCAGCACCAAAGGCTAAAAAAGATGATGAAACATTCGCGATGCAATTACCATCATTTTTAAAGTTTGATAATTTAGATATAACATTTAGTGATGAAAAAAAATCTTAAAGAAGCACCAATTAGTTATGGTGACAGTCCTGAAAGAATGGCACCAGACATACAGAGTAAAATAGAAAAAGGAGAAACACCTTTATCTGATTCACCCGCATTTCCTGAACAGGAAGGTGAAGATAGATTTGAGGAGTTGATTGCATCTAAAAGATTTAAAGATGTTGTTAATAAAGTCAAACAATATACTGGTTTAACAAATGTGTCAGGTCAAAATGCTTTTATGCAACTTCAAATGATGTTGATGCAAGCAGTACAAAAGGTAAAGTCCATTGAAAATGGTAATGAGGAGTATTTGGAAAATTTAGCAGTAGATTTAGTTAAAAAAGAAATGTCTATTCCTGAGGGTAGTTTCCTATTTGATGTTGAACTAATAGGTTCTCCATCACAAATGGATACATCAAAAATGAGAAAACAATCAGAAGAACCATCTTCAGAAGATATTGAACAAATGTTTGGAGTGAGTGAAGATGAGGCTGAAGAAGATTTGGACAACTTCATGGCTGCATTCGATAAGTTTGATATGGAGAAAGCCAAAAGAAGATTTATTAATTCACTTATACAAGGTGCGTCTAAAAAAGGTCACTACATGTTTAATTTAGTTGAAGAAGAATTAAACCGTTTGAATCCTGAATTATTAAACTTATATGGTGTGTTAATGTCAATCAATGATTTAATTTATTGGGTTATGCCCGATGAGGCTGCACAAATGATGGCCGATTCAGGTCAAGGTGTTGCAGGTTCAGAAGAGATTGATGATAGTACAGACCCACCGACAATTAAAGCTAAGGGTATGTTCTTCCCTGTATTAATACATGAGTTATTAAAAGGTGTATATGAGATTATGGGAACTCACGGATTACCTGATGACCCAAAACAAGCTGAAATGGTTATGGCATCACAAGATACCTTACCATACGAAATATGGGATTTAAGATTAGGTCCTGTTATTTGGGAAAAATTCTTAGAGGTATATCCTGATGAGTTATTTGAAGATGATATGAGAGTAATTCAAAACTATTTATTCTCTCGTTTCTCAGCATTAAGTACTGAACAATTCTTTGAATTAGCTAAAGAAATACTTTCAGGTAGTGAAGATGGTAAAAAGGCGGTTAGAGCCATGGTTGATGAAATCATACAAGAAATTAAAGACGAGGAATACGAAGAATCAATGGGTCAGTTTAGAGATGACGATGAGGATGAAGGTTTTGATTTAGACGATTTCTTAGATGGTTTAGGTATTGGTCCTGCCGAATAAAAAATAAAGTGATGAGAATATGGGTTTATCAAGAGAACAGGCAATACTCGAATATGCACGTTGCGTAAAAGATACCCCATACGCTTTAAAGACCTATCTACAGACCTACGATAACACTCAGTCCAAATACGTTCCATTAGAACTATTCCCCGACCAAGTTAGTCTTATTAATGATTATGATACACATGAGGAAAACATTGCCTTAAAGTATCGTCAGGCAGGTGTATCTACAGTTACCTCAGCCTGGGTTTCAAAACGATTAGTAACCGCTCCTAAAACAAAACCAGAAAAGATTCTTATTATTGCCAACAAACTTGACACATCTCAAGAAATGGCAAATAAGATTCGTTCTTTTGTTGACCAATGGCCCTCATGGTTTGGTATTAATTTTTCAGTTGAAAAGAATTCACAAAGACATTTTAAATTATCTAATGGGTGTGAGGTAAAAGCCGTGGCAACATCGAAGGATGCACTTCGTGGTTATACTCCAACTATTCTAATATTTGACGAGGCTGCGTTTATTGAGGCCGATAACGACTTCTGGTCTGCCTGTATGGCATCTCTTTCTACGGGTGGTAAAGTAATTGTAATTTCTACCCCTAACGGATTCGACCCAATCTATTATTCAATTTATAATCAAGCCATGAAGGGTATGAACGATTTCAAAATTACTGAAATGTATTGGTACCGTGACCCTCGTTATGCTGATGATTTAAAACTTATTAATGTTAAAGACATTGTTCATTATATGTTAAATCGTGAAGAATATAATGATGATGAAATTATCTTAGACTATTCACATATTGACCCTATGAAAAGGGACTTTAACGAAATAAGTAAAAGATTTGAAGAGGGTTACAAACCATATTCTACTTGGTTTGAAAAGATGTCAAAAAAATTAAAATTTGACAGACGAAAAATTGCTCAGGAATTGGAGTGTAACTTCTTGGGTTCAGGTGATAATGTTATACCTCAGGATACTATGGACCGTATGAAGAATAATGATATATGTGAACCAGAAAATAAATTTATGGGTGGTGCTATATGGCAGTGGAAAGAACCTATAGAGGGTCACAAATATATTATGGGTATTGACGTTTCTCGTGGTGATAGTGAAGACTTCACTACATTTATTATTATAGACTTTGATGAAAGAGAACAGGTATTGGAATACATTGGAAAGATACCACCAGATGTTGCTGCTGAGGTGGCATTTAAGTGGGCTACGATGTATTCGGCATTTATTGTAATTGATATTACTGGAGGTATGGGAGTATCCACATCACGTAAACTACAAGAGATGGGGTATAAAAACTTATATGTTGATGGTTTAAATGCTGCGGACAAATGGAAGTATAACCCAAAGATACACGAGAAGATACCTGGTTTGAACTTTAATTCTAAACGTGTACAGATTATCGCATCCTTTGAAGAGGCGTTAAGACACGACTTTAGAGTACGTTCTATGAGGTTATTTAATGAGTTGGGGACCTTTGTTTATGTTAATGGTAGACCTGACCACCAAAAAGGACAACACGATGACCTTATTATGGCAATGGCTATGGCTATATATGTTGGTGAGAGTTCATTTAGTCAATTAGAAAAGGTGACAGAACAGACCAAAGCAATGTTAGATAGTTGGTCGGTATCTACAAATGATTATAAAGATAAATCACAAGATTTTAACCCATCATTACCTGTGATGCCAAATGGGAACAATTATCGTGGTATGAATAATAGTATTAATAGAAATGACTATGAGAAGTATTTATGGTTATTCGGTAAGTGATATTTAATTTAATTAAATATTTAATACTATTTATGTAAAAAGTATTTGAATGGCAAATAACAATTTAACAATATGGCAGAGGTTAGGTCAAGTATTTGGTCCTGATTCAACATTGGACCAACAATCTCCTGTGTATAGGTTTGATAAGAAAGAACTTCTTAAAACACCTAACAAACAAGAGTATGAAAAAGAAAAACTTCAAGCCCAACAATCTCTATACTTAGGACAACAATGGACTAAGATAGAAAATAATTTATATACTCAAGCCGTATATTATGAACCAACAAGGTTGGCTTCTTATTATGACTATGAGAGTATGGAATATACTCCTGAAATATCGGCAGCTCTTGATATCTACGCAGAAGAATCAACAACAACAAATGAAGATGGATATATATTACAAATTTATTCAGAAAGTAAACGTATTAAATCAGTACTTGGTGACCTATTCAACAATAGACTCGATATTAATACTAACTTACCTATGTGGACAAGAAATACTTGTAAGTTTGGAGACAATTTCGTCTACTTAAAACTTGACCCTGAAAAGGGTGTTATGGGCGGACAACAATTACCTAATATTCAAATTGAACGTTTGGAACGAGGTATGAAATACTCACCTAACAGTAAAACCACAACCACAACTGAAAACGATGCCTTGAAATTCGTATGGAAAGATAAAGATATGAATTTCAACACCTGGGAAATCGCCCACTTTAGATTATTAGGTGATGACCGAAAACTTCCTTATGGTACTTCTATGTTAGAAAAAGCGAGAAGGATTTGGAAACAATTATTATTGGCTGAAGATGCGATGTTAATTTACAGAACATCAAGAGCACCTGAAAGAAGGGTGTTTAAGATATTTGTGGGTAACATGGATGACAAAGATGTCGAACCATACGTAAACCGAGTTGCCAACAAGTTTAAAAGAGACCAGATTGTTGACCCATCAAATGGTAATGTCGATTTAAGATATAATCAGATGGCTGTCGACCAAGACTATTTTATTCCTGTTCGTGACCCTAACGCACCCAACCCAATCGACACTTTACCAGGAGCACAAAACTTGGCGGAGATTGCGGACATTGAGTACATTCAGAAAAAACTACTTACAGCACTTCGTGTACCTAAAGCCTTTTTAGGATTTGAAGAAGTTGTTGGTGATGGTAAGAACCTGTCTTTACAGGACATTAGATTTGCTCGTACAATCAATAGAATACAAAAATCTATGATTCAAGAGTTAAATAAAATTGCTATTATTCACCTTTACCTTTTAGGGTTTGAGGATGAACTTAACAATTTCACATTAGGACTTACTAATCCATCAACACAAGCAGACCTTCTTAAGGTTGAACAATGGCAATCTAAGATTCAACTTTATCGTGATGCAACAACAGACCCCGGTAACGGTATCTTACCTGTTTCATCATCTTGGGCTAAGAAACATATTCTTGGATTCTCCGATGAAGAAATTAAGTTAGACATTCAACAACAAAGAATTGAAAAAGCAGTTGCGGCTGAACTTGAAAAGACAGCTGAGGTTATCACTAAGACAGGTATATTCGCTAATATTGATAAGTTATACGGTAACAAACCTGGTGAAGGTGGTAGTGCAACTCCTGAGGGTGAAGTAACAGAACCAGCTGACACAGGATTCGGTGACTTAGGTGGTGGAGACTTAGGTGGTGGAGACTTGGGGGGTGACTTGGGGGGTGAAACACCAGATATTGGTGGAGGAGAAGCGGCAGCAACACCTGAACCTGAATTGGCACCTGAATCGAGAAATATGAATGACTTAAATCTAATTTTAGAAGACGATATGATTACCGGTTTAGATATGATAGATTTATCAAAAGGTAAAAAGTCATTAAGTGAAATGGATGATAAATTAGGCGAGTTACTAAAATAGTAATATTTATAAAATAAAATATCATGAAACCTTTCGGAAAAATTAAAACCAAAATTGAAAATTCTATGATTAAACTCTACGGTAAAAAAGAGTTTAAGAATCATATGAAAAACTTCAAAAAAAATATTTTAGAGAACAAAGAAATATCTAAGATTTTCTATATCTATGATGACTTATCTGCAAAAAAAGGATTAGACAAAGAAATCGCTTCAGACTACGTAAATGAATCTATTGAAGAATTACAAAAATTAATAGAAAAAAATACTGATAAAATAACGTCATTATCTAAATGGATTGATGGTGTATTATCTGAAGAAATTGATAGTGATTATACCGATATTGATAATGTTGTTTATAACAACAAATCTATAAAAAATTTGGAAAATGTTTTAGAGTCAAAAAGAAATATTAAAAATCTTATTACTTCTGAAAAACAAAATGTAATAGTAAAAGAGTCCATCAACATACCTCTTTCATCTATGTTGAAAATAGCTTCAAATTCTTTTAATAAAGAGTTTGAAAATATTAGTGAGTCAGAGAAAAAAGAATTAAAAGAACTTTTGTCATTAACAAAAGAAGAGGTTAAAACAAAACATCAAGAATTGAAAGAGTCTGTTTTGAATAAACTTAAAACTAATTTAAATGAATCGACAGATTCTGAAATAACTGAAAAGATAAATTTAACAATCGAAAAAATTTCAGAGTCTAAAAGTGATTTGATGTCACTTTATAAACTAACACAATTAAATCAAGGATTATGAAAAAGGTATTAGAATTTATTAAAAAAGTTTATAATGTAGTTAAGGATTGGATTAAAGCTAACGGTGTTGAAGGTGTATTAGGTCTTATTGTAGGGTTAGTACTTTGGATTATGAACTTTAAAATTTGGGCTGGATTTTGTTTCGGTGTATTTGCAACAAGAAACTGGGACATTGTTAAAGCTTGGGTTTCATCAAAATTAAATAAGTAATAATAAAAAACTTTAAAAAAGAAAAAGTCCCCAATCGGGGACTTTTTTATTTATCATATTCTTGGTCTCGTAGTTTCTGAATATATTTGGCCTTTTCTAATTTCTTTCTTCTTTTTTGAGATTTTTTTGTAAACTCTTGTCTTTGACGTACCTCGTCCATTTGTTTTGACTTAATGACTTTGTACTTGTACCTTTTTAGGGCTTTATCGATATTTTCTCTTTTTCCTACTTCTATTATTATCATATATAAAACTTATGATAATAAATATCACAATTAATTCAAGTTTTGACTTATAAGGAAAAATATTTTATTATTACTATAAATAAACTAAAGAAATTTAAAAATGAATGAAGAAAGGAAAGACTTCGAAATTAAATGTTTTCGAAAATGCTAAGTGTTTTTATGGTACGGTAGATTCAAAAGAATTAAAATCAATTTACATTGTAATACAATCATGGGTTGAACCCAAAAAAGAGGCTTTAAATTGGGACCGAGTTGCAGGAAATTTAAAAAGACAAATACAACATAATTTATTAGAATGTGTAGACTTACTCACGTTTGATAGGAATTCAATAATAGACTTAGATTTAAGAACAAGCGGAATCCAAATGGATAAGCGTTCATTTATGAATCTTGAAATGACTTTATTCGTTAAAAATCAAAATGAAGATTTTAAATCACCACTATTAAGAGAAAAGATTAGAAAGATTGTAACATCTGTTTATAATGATGAATTATACAATTCCCCTTATTTTAGATTATCAAAAACCAAAACAAAGAAAGTGTAATATTTATTATTAAACTTTGTTGTGAAAATAGTCATCTCTGAAAAACAATTAAAAAATATACAAAAATCCCTAACTGAAGAAAAAGACCAGTTAGGGGTTTTAAATAAGTATGTACCAAATGAATTGGTATATAAACACGGTGATACGAAAATCTATTTAAAAGATATTGAGTTAGTTGGAGAAATTGATGATGTATCTATAGAAGCAAAAGTAGATAAAATAATTCATGGAGATGTGGATGTTAGTGAATTCGCTAAAATATATTCAATAATTGATGGATATACTTCTGACGATTTACCATTAGGTATGTTAACAAAAATGTTTATTGTTGACAATATAGATAATATGGTAAAGAAATCATTACCTCAAAATTTAAATGAATATGATGTTGTTTTACATCTATATTAAGTAATACTACATATTTATAAAATAAAATACCATGAAGATATTAGGTCCAAACGATTCAGGAAAAGGAATATTAGTAGAATGGGATGCTGGTTATATATCACCGAAAGATTCAAGAAACGCAGAAGTTATTAAAGAATCATACGGTCAATTAGACCACTCAAAACCATTCGTTTTTTATGCCGTACTTCAAAAGTTTGATACACCAAACAGAAACGGTCGTATCTATCCTGAAAAAATATTACGTAGAGAAGCTGAAAATTATAAAAAGGCCATTGATAAAGGTTTATCTATTTCAGAATTAAATCACCCTGAATCATCACTTATTGATTTAGACCGTGTGTCTCACCTTATCACTGATATGTGGTGGGAAGGAAATGTGTTGATGGGTAAAATTAAATTACTTACTTCACCAGGTTTCCACGAAAGAGGTGTTGTTTCATGTCCTGGTGATATGGCAGCAAACCTTATGAGACAAGGTGTTACTATGGGTGTGTCATCTCGTGGTGTGGGTTCATTAGTTAAAAAAGGTGAACGTAACGAAGTACAAGACGATTTTGAATTAATTTGTTTTGACTTAGTATCATCACCATCTACACCAGGTGCTTATTTGTTCTTAAATAAAGAAGATAAAAACAAGTACGAAGAGAATCTTGAGGAAGAAACTAAGTTAAGAGCTCAAGAACCAAGAATCGATGGAGGACAAGGTTTGAACAAATCGCTTGACTTAATGAAGAAGTTATCCGATTATTTAGGATATTAAAACTTTTTATTATGGACGAGAAATATTTTGTAGCAAAAATTCAGTACGATTTACCCGATGAGAATAGTGGTAAAATCAAAAAAATTAGAGAAGAAAAACTTGTAAGGGGTTATAACGTTACTGAGGTTGAATCTAAAGTGACTAAAAAATTCGAAGGTTTTCCACACGATTGGAGAATCACAGCATGTGCTGAGAGTAAAATCGATGAGGTTTACGAGTAATATCGGTTACTTATCAGATAATTTTTAAAATCGGGTTAATACCCGATTTTTTTTTGCTATTACTATTAAAATTAACTTTTTTCTAATATCTGAATATTTATATAGTAAAATAAACGCTTGCGTAATAACAAAATGGCAGAAAATACTAAAAAATCATTAGTTGAAGAGGCACTATTACAAATGAAAAATTTGGAAGAAGCCGTAACTGAGAATGCAAAAGGAATACTTGCTTCTACTATGAAGGAAGAAATCAGTGAGTTAGTAAAAGAATCATTATCTGAAGAAGATGAAATGGTTGACACGGAAGTCGAAATGGAAACGACTGAAGAAGTTGCTGAAGAAGTAACTGAACAGGAAATTGACATGGAAGACGAGGAAGAAGTTGAAATGGAACCTGAAATGGGTGACATGGATGCGGATGAAGATTCTGAAATGGAAGACGAAGACATGGGTGATGAGATTGACATGGAAGACATGTTAGGTATCGATTTACCTGGTGATGAGTTTGAAGTTGACGATGAAGAAGAAGTTTTACTTCCTCTTGACTTAACAGGAGCATCAGACGAGGAAATCTTAAAGGTTTTCAAAGCTATGGGTGATGAAGATGGAATTATCGTTAAACAAGACGGTAGTGAAATTCACCTAAGTGATGATGAAGAAGATGTTGAGTACATTATTCAAACTGAATCGGAAGAAGATAAAATGACTGAAGTTGACGAAGGTGAAGAAAACACTGACCCATTCGCTGACGCATCTGTTGAAGAAATGGATGAAGAAGTTGTTTTTGAAATTGAGATGGACGTTGATGAGGAGGATGAAGAGAAATCAGAAATGGTTGATGAAGGTTACAATGAAGAAGAAATGGACGAAGAATATGGAGGTAAGAAAGGTGATGATTCTAAATCTCACAAAGATTACATGAATGACGCTGAAACATCAGAAGAATATGGAGGTAAGAAAGGTGATGATTCTAAATCTCACAAAGATTACATGAATGACGCTGAAAAATCAGAAGAATATGGAGGTAAGAAAGGTGATGATTCTAAATCTCACAAAGATTACATGAATGACGCTGAAACATCAGAAGCTGCACGTACATTAGGAAATGGTACAAGAAACTATCCTAAGAGAAAAGGTTTACCAAAAATGAAGGTAGAACCTAACAAGTCAGTTAATGAAAGTGAATTAAAAGCTGAAGTTACTTCTTTAAGAGCTAAAAACGAAGAGTACAGAAAAGCATTAAACATCTTTAGAGAAAAGTTAAATGAAGTTGCTGTATTTAATTCAAACTTAGCTTACGCTACTCGTCTGTTCACTGAACATTCAACAACTAAGCAAGAAAAAATAAACATCCTAAGACGTTTTGACTCTGTTGAAACATTGAAGGAATCTAAGACTTTATATAAGAATTTGAAAGAAGAATTTGATGGTAAAGAAAATGTAGTTAAAGAGTCAGTTGAGTCTAAAGTACAAAAATCACCATCTAAAGGTTCTGCTACAAACCTTATTGAGTCTAAAACGTATGAAAATCCACAATTCTTAAGAATGAAGGATTTGATGACAAAAATCACAAAATAAAAATTAAAATTAAAAAATACTAAAATGGGAGCATTATTAGAATCAGGTCTTGTTGGTAACATCGGTTTAAAACACTTGAAAGTTATCAAAGAAGACACAATCAACAAATGGGACAAATTAGGATTCTTAGAGGGTCTTAAAGGTCACGTTAAAGAAAACATGGCGCAGTTGTATGAAAACCAAGCGTCACATTTAATCAACGAGGCGGCAGCGTCAGATAACTCAGGTTCATTCGAAACTGTAGTTTTCCCAATCGTGAGAAGAGTATTCTCTAAATTGTTAGCTAACGACATCGTATCAGTACAAGCTATGAACTTACCAATCGGTAAATTGTTCTACTTCGTACCTAAAATTCAAGGGTATAACGAACAATCAGGTTCTTACGACCACTTTGCACCTATCGGAGCACCTAACGGACCAACACAAGCGGCAGCATCTGCAGCTTACAATTCAGGTAAAAACTTGTATGACCGTTTCTACGAAGGTAATGAAGCATCATTAGACCCACCAGGATTATTTGACTACTCTAAAGGTGCATACACGGCTGTTACAGGTGATGTAGGTACTGCAGTATGGTCAGGTAGTGATATCATTACTTCAGGTTATGGTGCTGATGAGTACAGAAAAGTATTACTTGTTATGACAGGTTTCACTAACGCAGGTTCTTACGGTAAGTTACAAGGTCCTGATGGTGCTGTTGTTGACACTGAAGCATTCTTATCAGATTTAACAATTAACGCTGTTACTACTGCTGGTGGTGCATTCTCAGGAGCAGGTTCAGGTAACTTAATTTTCAGAGTTGTAACACAGAAATACGGTAAAGGTATCGTAGAATATGGTTCAAAATCAACTGCAACATTCCCAACTATTGGTAATGGTGGTGAATATCAAAATATCTGTGACGCTGAAGGTAAGATTTACTTAGAAGTTGATTTACAAGTACCAGCATCAATCGGTTCAGGTTCAATCGATGGTTACTCAGGTTTAACTACAACTATCGCTGGTTCAGGTGCTGTTAATACTCAGTTTACTGCAACTTACAGAGTATACGAAGATTTAGAATTCGAAGACAGAATTGGTGAGGTTTCTTTCGACTTAGAATCAGTAACTGTATCGGTTACAGAAAGAAAGTTGAGAGCTCAGTGGTCTCCTGAATTAGCACAGGACGTTTCTGCATTCCACAACATTGATGCTGAAGCTGAATTGACAGCTTTATTATCAGAGCAGGTGGCGGCAGAAATTGACCGTGAAATCTTAAGAGACTTGAGAAAAGGTGCAGCTTGGACATTACGTTGGGATTACAACGGATGGAAAAGAGGAACTGCAGCTAATCCATTAACTCAGTACACTCAAAAGGATTGGAACCAAACGTTGATTACAGCAATCAACCAAATCTCAGCTCAGATTCACAAGTCTACGTTGAGAGGTGGAGCTAACTGGATTGTTGTTTCTTCTGAAATCAGTGCTATCTTTGATGACTTGGAGTACTTCCACGTATCAAACGCAGCTCCTGACCAAGACCAGTACAACATGGGTATTGAGAGAGTTGGTACTTTATCAGGTAGATATCAAGTATATCGTGACCCTTACTTCCCACCTAACACAGTATTGTTAGGACACAAAGGTAACTCTTTGTTGGATACAGGTTACGTTTACGCACCATATGTACCTCTACAGTTAACTCCAACAATGTATAACCCATTCAACTTTACACCTATCAAGGGTATCATGACAAGATACGCTAAGAAAATGGTTAACAACCGTTTCTATGGTAGAATCATCGTTGATGGTGTTAGAACATTCGACTTGAGAGAATTGAGATAATTTAACTCAAACTGAATAAATAGAAAGGGGACCGATTGGTCCCCTTTTTTATTTGTCTGTATTTTATTTTTTAAACTACAGCTAAACTCTCTTCTTTCATTAATTCATAAGCTCTTGCAAGACGAGTCATACCTATACCACCACCAAATCGTGGGAAGAAATCAAAAGATAAAAACTCTTCTAATTCTTTTTCAACTCTTTCTTTACCAAATAAGTCAAACAACTTTTGTGAGTATCCACCATCTTCGATTTTATAGAACATTTCTCTCATTTCTTCAACATTACATGAACGTTCTGCTGAACCTATTGTTTCTTGTCCGTAAAGAATAACATCAACTTTATTAAAGATACCATCTTCTCTATGTTTCATATTCCAAAAAGGGTTTGTCCTTAATGGGAACTGTTGTAGAGACACTACCGAACCCTTTTCATTCCACATTTTTTGTTCATGTTCATCTTCTAAGATACTTACACCTCCATATTCTTCACACACTTCATTATATTTTGCATTTACAGGTGTGTTGAACCCTAACCACTCTAAAAGTTCAGATTCTAATTTTAACATATCTTCAACAGTACCTTTAGATTCAAATTCAAACATAGGGAATATTAATTCGTGTCTACCTGGTATAGGATTCTTTTCTTCTCTATACGATGTAGAGACACAGAATACTCCTTCCCATTCAGGATTTTTAAGTAATTCATACTCTAACCACATTTGACCTGTTTGTGGTAATGGCCATACTTCACCACTATATTCAAACGTTTTTACTGAATGTGGATTTTCACATGCCGCCAAAATGGATAATCTACTTTGTGTAGGAACCTCTTTGAAGTTTTTGTTTAAGAAGAATTCTCTCATCTTCTGCACTAACTCGTTGTAAGTTTTTGTGTTTTTCATTTTTTGTTTTTTTGTTTTTATTTATGTTTATTTATTGTTTATAGGGCAAAAAAAAGAGGACTAATAAGTCCTCAATTAAAAATATATTATTCCGATTTGTGAATTTCAGGTTCAGGTAAATCGTTTTCCAATGGTGGTGGGGTAGTTAAAATTCTAATAGCTTTAGAAATAACTTCAGCTTCCTCCATATTATAAACACCTCTACGGTGACCTGAACGTGCTGCTTGAATTACAGTGTATAATGCTTGTTCTTGATTCATCAAATCAATAAACTTGGTTAAGTCGTCATTTGAATAGTAATTGATAATTTCAAACAAGGTACCTGCGGGTTGTGGTTGTTCTTGAATTTGTTCTTTGTTATCTTCCATAATCTCTTTTCGTTGATATTTATAATATATATAACAAAAGACACAAAAAAATCAAGTATGTCGAAATATATTTTAAGTGAAGATTTAGCCGTTTGGTTTGGAAAGAAAAAAAAGAAAAAAGGTTCGTCCCAACCCAAAGGACCATGGGTCAATATCTGTAAGAAAAAAGAAGGTGGAGGACACCCCCCATGTGGAAGGAGTGATGCTGATAAAGGTTCATATCCTGTTTGTCGTGGTGCCGGTGTTGCGGGTAAGATGACACAAGCCGAGAAAGATTCTGCGTGTAGAAGAAAAAGAGAAAAAGAAAAGAAAGACCCCCAATCAGGAAAAGGTCAAAAACCTACAAGAATCAAAATCAAAAATTATAAGAAAGAGTCGATAGATAAATTGGTTAATTTAGTTACTGAGAAATTCAAAGTAGACTCAAAGGAATACGATGATTTATTTAGAGATGAGAAGTATTTGTTGATTGCACCTTTAACACACAATGCATCATGTAAGTATGGTGCAGGTACAAAGTGGTGTACAACAAATAGAGATAGTGATGATATGTTTGAAGAACACATCATTGGTGGTGTTTTGGTTTATCTTATTATTAGAGATAAAGAATTGGCTGAAAAAATGGGTAATTCTAAATTTGGATTGTATCGTGGATGGGGTGAAGGACCTGGTAGGTTGTTGGTTTACGATGAATTAAACAAAGAATATTTAAACGGTGAGCAGTGGTTATCAAATGAGTTTGAGAAAGTTGACAGAGATGGTGATTACCACATGTTAATGAGGTATTACAATGACTATTACCAAAAAATGGATAAACCCTCTCAAAACAGAGAAAAACCGTCAATAAAAGAACAACTTAAAGGTTTTGATGTCAAACCCTTTGCTTTACATGCCGACATCTTTGATGTGATGTGGGATGGTTATATGAATGACAATCTATTAAGGACTTATTTGTCATTGAGAATGAAGCATCCTAAACGTGAAAAGATGGTAGATTACTTTTATAAGTTTATTTCTGAAAATGGTGAACAAATTAAAAAGAAAAAACCTACAACTATGAAAGAAAGTATAATTAAAGAACTTAACAAACTTAAAAATAGACCACAAATATCTGAAGGGTTACAATACCACATAGATAATAAAATCCCATTGTCTGAGAATGTATATCGAGTGGGAAGTGAAAAATACTTTGAGGTGATTAAAGAAGCCAGAGAACTTTATAAAGAAGGTCAATACAATAACGAAGAAGATGTTGAATTATTGGAAAGTGACTTGGGTAAATTCTTCATTTATGAAGGTGAGAGATTACCATTAGATTTCCCTATGATTAACGAAGCCGAATATCAGGGTAAGAAAGTTGAATTAGGAAAACCTAAAAGTGGGGGTCCAAAAAAATGGTATGTTTATGTTCGTAACCCTAAGACAGGTAAGATTAAAAAGGTAAGTTACGGTTCCCCTGTTATGACTGCCAAGTGGAATGACCCTGCAGCTCGCAAGTCATTCGCCGCAAGACATCAATGTGATAAGAAAAAGGACAAAACTAAAGCAGGATATTGGGCGTGTAGAGCACATAAAGATTTTGGTAAGAATGTACCAGGAAGATTTTGGTAATGATTTATAGTAACGAAGAATTAGGTAAGGATAAGTTCAGAAGAGTTTTTAAAGAAAACGTGGATTCTGAAGAGTTGATTTGGCACCGTGACCGTGAAGACCGCATTGTTTTTGTGGAGTCAGGGTCTAATTGGATGTTACAAATGGACAATGACATACCTGTGGTGTTGCAGGAGGGACTTAAATATTTCATCCCTAAGATGACATACCATAGAGTAATTAAAGGGACTGGTGACCTTAAAATTGTTATTGACGAAAGTATTGGTAAGGTACGTATCCCTGAATCTGTTAAAAACAACATTAAAAAGGGTTTAAAGTACCTCAGAAATAATAGAAAATCTTATCATATGTTTGAGAGAATCTCTAATTCAGATTCTGTAAACATTGAAGTATTAAAAGAGTTTAAACAATTTTTTGATTCACACAAAACTAATGTTGTGTTAAGTGAATCTAAAAAGGGTAAACCACACGAAGACCGCAAATATGTTGAGTGGTTATTGAGGGGTGGAAATGCCGGATATAATTGGGTATTACGTGAAATAAAAAAGAGGGTTTAAACACCCTCTTTTTCTTTTCTTTTAATCTTTACAGAATACCCTTGTTCTGTAAACATTTCAGGATGGTCTAAATAAAAATAGTCAATGGCTCTTTCAGCATCAACTGCTTGAGTTTCCATAACTATTTCCTCATCCTTTGTTAATTGATAGGTTGTGTGTGACATTTTTGTTGAAGGTTAAAAAAGTTGATTCAAATATATGAATTATTTTTTACCTGAACAATATTTTCCTGAGCATCTTTTTTTTCCGTCTAAACCTGGCATCGTTCCTTTACACACTTGCACTGCATACCCATTAGCATAAGCTGAAGGGTAAACTTCAAACTTAGCTTTAGCTGCCGATTTACCTCGTGCACAAAGTGTTGTGTCTTTTTTCTTCTTTGATTTCTTTTTCTTTTCGTCAATAACTCTACGTATAATTTGTTCAAGTAATTTTCTTTCTTCAATCATGTCAACATCATCTATATTCATAGAGAGTTCCATACCATCTTTTTTTGTTTCATTCATCATGAAATCAAAAACTTGGTCTAAATTGTTTTTGGCTTCTGCAATGTGGTCTTGAGCCCAATCATGACCACCATCTAAAATAGATTCTACCATATTTTCATCTAAATCTAACAACAAATCACATTGTCTTCTCATCTGTTGTAGATTACTAAAAAACATATATCTTTCGCTTCTCATTATTTTTTGTTTACGATTTGGAATTTAAGTGTTCTTTTATAAGTATCTATATTTCTATCACTATTCACCTTCATGTCTATAAAATATTCATTTGGTATCTTGTCTCTGGTATCGAATACAAAGTAATATCCGTCAGGAGTTCTATTAATCTGAGTCCAATCTTGTACTTGTACTTCAGTCGTTCCTTCCATGACATAAATTCTATAGAATGCCTCTATATTATTGACAACCTCATTTACTGAATATGCCTTTTTAATATATACACTAACATTTCTAACATCAGTATTTAATATTTTTTCATCTTGTTTGATTCCACTATAATCAAAACCATATAATTTTGGTTGTTCTGTTCTTGTACCTATTTGGTAATAACCGTCAGAAGATTTAAGTACAAATTCATTTTCTACTGCACTTATTGAGTCTCCATTTATTAATAATCCATCCCATTTATCATAATAAAAACATGGTACTGTCGTTGCAGTTAATCCACTAACCTCAACTCTGTAAACTCCTTCAGTGACTAAACAACTCGTTAATCCTGTAAATCCTGAAACCTCGTAACCATTACCGTCTAAAATATCAACAGTTGGTGGTGTGTCAAAGTTAGTTGGGTTACCATTGATATAAGAATATAGATATAGATAATTTGTTTTACCTTGATAGAAAACATTTCTATCATCTAATATTAAATCATTATAATTTGTTTCTAAATAAGGCTCATAGAAAGTTTGAGTGTGAGGAGAAAAGAATCCAACAGAATAATTTTCTGTTAACCCACTAATATTTTCAACTTGAGGTAAGAATGCCACACCATAACCTGCGGTTGTAGTACCACCTGTAAGTAATGAGTTTATTTCGTTTGTCATATCAAATTCAATGTCTTCATTACCAAATTCAAAGTGTTGAGTATCAATGATAGTTATTGCAGAATAATTTAAACCCACAGTTGAACCTGTTTGTGAATTTGTATTGTCATATAAACCAGCAACTGACCAATTATCTATGGTACTTCTTTGAAACCAATTAGAAGGTCTATTAGAAAAACTCTTATCGGTAGCAATAGAATCAGGAATACTCATGGCATTACTGGTGTTAAGTGCCCTTGAGTTATCGTAATAATCATAACCAACACCTGAATCCCAAGTTTGGTTATCACCAGTTGTTCCTGATACTTTTGGAATTTTAAATAAAACTAAGTCAAATGATGTGGCTCTTCTTCTACCTTGTGAAGTTTTTGTGTTTAATAAATCAGTATCAAAAGCCGAAGTATTAGTCATTCTTAATGTATGTGTAATTCCCGTTGTTGTACAACCCGTAGAAATCACACCATCATTAAATTTTTCTTGTAATGTCGTAGTATCAATATCAAACAAATATCTACTATACCCTTTAGGTGCAATAACATCATCAACTCTACCATAAAATAATTCCACAATAGGGTTTTGACCTGTATTGGTATAAGAGTTGTAAATTATCGTATTACTTTTACTAAAATAAGATTTGTGAATTGACATCTGTTCCTTTTAAATTATAAATATCAATTAATCCTAATATTGCCATTTAAGATTTTTTGTTGTGCCTCAAGTATTGATTTAAGTAAGTCTTGACTACTTGTACCGTCTTGAGAAACAGGAACTGGTGGTAATCCAGGGTAAGGGTGTACGTGGGTAATTAAAAACTTTACAATGAGATTTAATAGTTCCATCAACTCTTCACCCCTCACTAATGAAGATGTATTAGGTTCAATATCACTAAATATTTTATCTTGACTTATTCCGTAAACATCAAAATCTGAAAAGTCTATTACTTTTTTGGAGGTACCTGTACCTAAAGTTTGATTAGATAAAAGGTATAATTTTCTCCCACCCATCAATGCCACACTATCATCAACAGAATTAATTTCTTCATTAAAATAAGAATCGTCTACAAATTCATAAGGTACCGAATCATCTCCTTTTACGTTATATACTAAACTATATCCTGGTGTGACATCTAATTGATTTATTTTAACATCATTTAAAATATCTCCTACATTTTTTAGGGCGTTACTATCACTATTTGAACTCGTTTGATTTGTAATGTCTAAAAGAGAATTCTTAGGTCTAAAGTAAAATGGGTATTGTTCTCCATTTTTAAGGAACCCATTAAAACCAAACACATCTGTTAGTTCACCAGTTTTAAACTCAACAAGAAAATTATTAATTATATTAACAACTTCATTTAAAGATTTATTTTCAAATGAAGAGATAACTTTACTCGATTTAAGATTATTATCTAAAACTGTATCAACATCAAAATTTGCAGTGTTTATTTGAGGGACTTGACTAGGTAGTCCATATAGTGTCACATCACCTCTAAACTTATTTTGGGTATTCTCAGGATTGTAAATGTTATATTCTATAAGATACTTTATGAAAGTATCGTTTTTTACTAATCTTTTTCTCTTTTGTTCTGCACCTAAAGTTTTTCTAAAATCAAAATTACTTAATTGTAAAAATGCTCGTCTACCATTGGCGTCTGGCATGTTTGGTGGTTGTAAATTTTTGTATTTACCGGCTCTTAATAAAACTTCATTTTCTTTTATAACGAGGTCAGCACTACCTCTACCTAATAGTGCATTGTCACCAGGTTCGGGAAAGATACCTTTTGTTTTATCATTTGTGTACCCAAGATTAACTTTATCTTCATTTTGACCTAAGTTATTTCTGGCCTCTTGTAATCTTTGAGCACCTTGTGTTGATAAATTAACCTTTATATTTGTTGGTTGATTTATACGTGAACCTGAATCTAAATGAGTTTTAGCGTTTTCAAATTCTTCATTATTTAAATTTATTGGTGTCGCAAATGGTCCCTGTATGTAGTATTTATTCTTTGATGTTCTCGAACCCCTATGTTGGTAAAACAAATGTACATATTCATCTTTTTTGGGGACAGGATTAATAAATAAAGGTAATAAAGGAAGAAACAAAAAAGGGTCTTTAGTGGACCACGGACCGTTCTTATCTGGCGTGGGACTATTAGGGTCAAACCCCTTTGATGATTTTTTTAATTCTTCATCATTATCGTTTTCAGGTAAAATTCTTAATCTACCCAACATTAATGGGTCATTGACATCAATAACTCTTCCCGAAGAAAATATTTGAGTGTTTATTATATTATCAACAATACTCATTTTTTATTTCTTTTTTGATATTCTTCTAAAAGTTTATGATATGCTCTTTCGACACCGTCTAAATGATATGTCATTTTAACAATATATTCTTTTGTTTTTTCAAAATCATCATTTAGAAAATCCAAGGCTTCAGTCAATTCTTTATTTGACTTATTTTTATAATCTAATAGTACGTTTTTTATTTTATTCTCATCCATAATTAAAAAGATTTACCCCACCCTCTTGCCGGTACCGTTAAACCTGCGGGTGTAATTGTTAATGGTGGTATAAACACGTCAGTTTTTCCATTTTCTGCCTGTTCTTGATTCATACCTTTTACCATACCAAAAATACCTATATTCATAAGATTAGGAGAACCATCTGGTAAGTCACCAGTTGGTAGACCTGATTTTTGTAATTGTTCAATAATATTTGAAAATGCTCTTGTGTCGGAAACACCAGGTAATACTGCACTACCGGCTAATAAGGGTAGTGGTATAGTTATATTCCCCAAACCTAAAGATTGAAGTCCTAAATTTAATAGTGCTAATATTTCATCAACTATACTTTTACATCTTCGATAATCTAAAATTAGACTACCTAATAAATAAAGTGCATATATGATTGATGTATACATTTGAACTTGTTTATTCTTACTTTCTTGAACAATTCTTCTTAGGATATCCTGTACTAAATTCTTCGCATTCTTTTTAATTAGGTCAAATAATTCTTCAATAAAGATAGATAAAGTTCTACTCATCAAATTAACTGTAAATTTTTTAAATCTATTAATAAAAGTCATTAAACTATCAATACCATCTCCCACTAACGAACCTAAAGCTTTTAACGCTACCATTATACCAAACATGGTTTTTGGTGATAATATTGTTGACATAACCGCTCTTGGTAATGCCTTAATAAAGTCTAATTTTAGTGCCGCGTCTAAATTAAATTTAGGTGCGGTTAATGTTTTCCATTCTTTATTATTTGCGGTGTCGAATATAAATGATTCTACAGCTAATATTTTATTACTTATTGAATTCTCAGACCTTATTTTTCTCATAGACGAATTAAATGACTCTACATTGATTGGTAATTTTACATTATCACAATCTTCAAACTCAACAACACCTTGTCTTATATTTTCAGTCTCTAATTCTATATTTCTTAAATCTAATGGGTTTAATTGGAAAAATGATTCATCGATTAATTCTAAGTCCGATAATTTAGCATTCCCACTTACGGCAATTTCTTGAGTATCATCAAAACATAATCCCATAATTCTGGTTAATAATTTTTGCCAACTTGATATGTCAAATTGTTTACCATCTGATATACCACCTGAAATAGAAATAAATCCTGTCATTAATTGCATAACATTCGCAATTAAAATGTCAAAATTTAAAATATCGATAGATTGATAGTAGTCTACTAAAAAATCAGAAATTCTTTTTACTGCACCAGTATCTTTTAATAAAGTGACTTTTAAAAAGTTACCAACATTACCTTGAGCATCTTGTTTTGTATATTCAAAATCAAATATATCTGTATTAGAAGCTCCAATATAATTTGAACCTGTATCGTCTTTTAAACTAACATTAGGGTCCTGAATACGATTGTATATTTCTCTATTCATTGAGAACGGTAATGTTCCTGGTGAGGTCTGTGTTTCCTCATATAGAAATGCATTGGGTTCTTCATTTGGGTTATTTTTTAATTGGTCAAATAAATCTATAGACTCAACCTTAATGTATATTGGCTCATTTATTACAAATGTCTGTTCTTGAGAACAACCTATTGCCGATAATACTTCCTCAACTAATATTTGTAATATTTTTTCTTTTGTATTATTTGCCGCCTGTAAAAAAATTCGAATAAGTGTACTATTATAACCGCTCGTTTGGTTGTTCGGTAAAGTATATTTGAAAATATCTATCAATTCCTCAAATTGAGATTTGACAGTTTTAATCGTTTTAGTCACACCTGAAGTAAATTCAGATATTGGTCTATTAATATCTTGGTTATTTAAATCTTGAGCATCACCATCTCTAGATTTTTTAAGAATCGTATCGTTCTTATCATTTTCTAAAACGGTGGTAAGAGCACTTAACTTTGCTTTTATCGTAGAATAATCTTGACTTAAATCAATCGACATAATGGTATAATTAGTCTATTTTATACCCCTCGTCTTTACTATCTTTATCTAAATCTTTTTGTATTAGCGCTTGTAGAACATCATCATCCATTTCAGAAAGATTAAAGGTTTCTGAATCATTATTTGAAGCCTTTTCCCAAATAGAAGATTGTAATTTAGAAAGGGTTAATTTCTTTTCAATAGTATCATTTATAATTTTTTGTTGTTCCTTTATTACAGGACCAATAACTGTCATATCTTCAGGGTCTTTTAACATAGACAACATTTTGTTTTGGATTCTGATTGCAGTTGCTCTTTGTTCTACAAGTTCATTGTAGATTTCTTGCATCAGACTCAAAACAGAATCTTTAGATAAAACAATTTCTTTTTTCTTAGGTCTACCCATAATACTATAAATATCTAAATATAAATTTTATCGGTTATTGATAATTTTCATCATATCGTAGTAAAGAATTTTATATTTCTTCATAGAAGTTCTAATTTCTTTAGTGGATAGATTAGTCATTTCTCTTAGTGACAATAAAATAATATTCTTATTAAATTTATTATTATCGGTACCAATAAAAATATCATCGTAGTTATCAAATAACTCAACTAACGCAAACCCAAGTTTTTGTTCATTAGTATTTAAATTTTCATTCTCAACAAAATTTTTTAATTTTGTTAAAAATTCTTTTATAACTTGGTCTGGTTCTATTTTTTCATATTCTAAATAGTATACCATATCAGGTCTGTTTTCTAATGAGCTTGATATGTCTTCGTATGAAATTTTTCTATTTAATTCTTTTTGGTCTTTTATAATTTGACCCATTAAATAATTTTTACATATTGTACCAAAATAAGAATATGCCTTTTTATTTCTAGCTGGTTTGAATTTATCTACTTTAGTAATTAAAAAAGAATGGGTATCATGATGAATTTCTCTAAAATCCATATCTTTTCTATAAAGCTTATATCGTCTTATAATAGATTCAATCATTTTATCCAAAGGAGCTCTTAAAAATTCATTGTAAATGCTATTTTTTTCGGACATTGTATTTGCAGACAAAAACATGCGAACCGCATGTTCTTCTCTTTCAGCAAAATAATTAGTCGTAGTTTTTGGTTTACGACCTCTTTTTTTTACTTCATTATTCTCAGAGCTTCCACTTGTTTTGGATGTCAACATTAACCTTCGATAGCTTCATATTTTATACCTCTATCGTTGGTGAAGAAGTGTTCTTTTTTCGCCGATTCTAACCAAAACCTAACTTCGTCTTCTGTAACTCTATCTTCACCATTTTTGTAGTTCCAAAAGATTGAGCCAAATCGTAAATTCATATGTTTATAACCAATTCTTGGAATAGTCATAATATTTACAGAATTGTATGTTAATCTAAGTAAAAATTCATAAACGAATGTTAATCTCATTGATTTTTTAAATCCTCCGAAATCTTGGTAAACTTCTTTTTTCAAAACGAAACCACTACTTTGGAAGTTTTGATAATTTAAAAGAACCTCATTTGTTAAAATACCAATTTCACTATTCATACTTGCTGCGAATGTTGCTTCATTTGTAAATCCTGCGAAAATACCTTTTTCATCAACATCAACAACGATAGGTAAAAATCCTTGCATGTCAGGATAAGCCTCGGCATACCTTTTAACATTTTTAAACCAAATTGAGGCATATTCATCATCAAACTCTAATATTGAAATCCATTCTGAATTTGAATTTTCTACACCTAAATTAACTTGAGTTGCAAAGTCAGTGTCTCCGTTGTTAATTACTTTATTTACTGTCAAACCACTATAATCAAACTCATTTATAATTGAAACTAAAGACTCTTCATCTGAATGTACAATTACCACCTCATTAACAGGTACTGACTGATTTAAAATAGATTGGATTGACTTTGAGAATAAGTCATAAAAATCTTTGTGTTTTGAACTTTCTATTGGTAGAACTACCGATACATTAAAATTTTCCATAATTAATTTTCTTCTGTTACTTTCATTTTATCTAATTGAGTTTGAAAACTTTCTCGTCTAACATCAAAATAATTAGTAAATAAATTTAAAACTCCATTTTCAAACTCTTCTTTATTTGAATATTTTTGTGCAGTTAAAAGTGAGTTTTCATATAAAGATTCCGATATATTATCTTCTAACCAATTTTGAACAAACTCAGCTAGAATGTCTATAATATTATTCATATCATATGTCCATACACCGTTGTGGTCTGTCATCCATTCAGGTTTCATGTTCGGTACTTTTCCAATAACAGGAGTTCTCGAAGCCATAGATTCTAACGGGAATGTTCCAAAACCTGATTCATCATCAACCCAAACCGAAACAAAACTATCTTTCAAATATTCGGAAAATTCTTTTTGATTTAAACCTTTCATATCTCTGAAAGTAATCCATCTAAATTGTGGATATTTTAAATAAAACCCTTTGATGATTTTTGCAGTATTTCTCTGTTCTCTACTGTGTATAGATACGATAGGTTTTGAAGGTTTTTCTTTTCTCGTAAATAATTCAGGAATGTGTGGTTTTAAAACATCGATATCAGTAGCCTTCATCAAATTACCAACATATTCTTTTTGTTCTTCACTTGTGGTTATTGCCTTTCTAAATCCAAATTGTGCCCAATTTGAACCTGGTGTTAGTGTTTCTAACATATGGTCATATGCTTGACAAAGTACAATCTTACCACAAGGGAAATTTGAAATCTGTTCTAATACGTGTCCATAAATTTCAGGTATAATAACAAAATCTTCAGGTGAAATTTGTAAACTTTGACCTTCTATAGATTGGTGTGGTAATTCCATATATTTTTCATCTAACCATTCAGAAACACCTGTATAGTTTTTTTCTTCATGAATAATAATTGGATTGAACCCGTTATCTTTTAATGTTTGAGCCACTTGATATATAAATCTAATAGACCCTTTGGCGTGACCTTTAGTATCCTGTACTAAAAAATAAATTTTTGACTTTCTGTCAACTAAATTTAAAATAGAATTCTCAACTTTTTGTATTTTTTCTGTTTCCATTTTTATAAACTTTTAAGTATATTATGTGTTAATAATGTATTAAATGCAATTCTAAAGGGAATACTTAAATCTTTACCTGAGTAAACACCTAAATTTTCATCAATATCTTCTCTTTCACTTAGAACTACCTCGACCATTAATTTTAATAGTTCAAACTTAACTAAATTTACATTATGTTCACTTTCTTCGTTTTCGTCATCTTTGACCGTTTTTACTATAGAAATTTGTTTGTCTAATTCATTCAAATCTAAATAATAACTTTCACCTAATATTTTAAACATTTTCTTTTAATTTTAATTCTTCATACAATTCTTTAAACTCTTCTAAATTAGTGATTGTATAATCTGATTTTATATTTTGATTGTAAGGTGTGTTAAATTTTACTTTTAATAATTTAAAACTATCATCACTCAAAATGTCGGGATTTGCAGTTACGATTATATCATAATCTGAAATTACTTTATCCATAGTTATTTTAGAATAGAAATTAATATTTTCAACTAAACATCCGTATTTAGACAAAAAGAACAAAGTTGCGGGTTTTGATTTTTGAATCTCATCTGATATAATTGATATTTCGTGGTCATCTCTTAAATCTTCATAAATTTCATTTACAATATTAAATGTATTACCACTTATAGACGCTGCGTGTCCAAAAATATTCATTGGAAAATCTACATAAAAAAAATCGTACAAGTCCTCTGTTTTTGGAAAAACAAAATGTTCAATTAAATTCATACTATTGACAGGTAGATTTAATTTATATTCAAAATCTCCCTCCCCTTCTTCTTTGATGTAATCGTCTATAAAAAACTTTTGGTAAACTTGTTCAGCTTTGCCTAAAGTATCTCTTAAAACACCATTAGTATCTATCGCAATTCTCATTCTTCGTATCTATCTAATAATTTAGTAATTAATGGATTTCTAATAATATCTTGTGAACCAAATTCAAAAATACCTACACCATCTAATCCTCTGAATCTTTGTAATGCGTCCCAAAGACCTGAATGTGTTTTATCTTTATATCGGTCAGTTTGTTCTAAATCACCTGAGATAAAAAACTTTGAATTAAACCCTATTCGAGTTAAAAGTAATTTCATCTGTTTAGGTGTACAGTTTTGAGCTTCTTCAAATATTAAGATTGAATTATCAATATTCATTCCCCTCATATATGCAAGTGCAAAGACTTCAATAACATCGGTATTTTTTAATCTTTCTCTTGCGTCTTTTCCGATTATTTTATTTAACAAGTAGTATGATGGAAAAATATATGGGTCCAACTTTTCTTCTACGTTTCCTGGTAGTGAACCTAATTTTTCTTCAGCTTCTACTGCTGGTCTAACAATTATAATTTTTTCATATGAATTGTTTGGGTCCATTAATAGATGGACTGCTGCGTTCATTGCTATATACGACTTACCCACACCGGCAGGTCCTGTACAAAGAGTTATTTCATTGTTTTCTAAAATGTCGAAATATTCTTTTTGAGAATCAGAAAGAAATTTCTTTCTTGGTGTTTTTTTAATTAGTGAGTTTATATATTCTTTCGTGGTCATTTTGTTTTGTGAAGGTACGTTATCACTTTTTTGTTTTCTAACTGGCATATGTAATATCTAATGCTTTTTATTTATTATAATTTATAATAATTTAACCAATAATCAATCATTTCATCAATCATACTTTCAAAAGTATATTTTGGAGACCATCCAGTATCTTTTCTTAATTTAGAGGAGTCTCCTTTTAAATTTTCTAACTCTTCAGGTCGTAAATATTTTTCATCTTGTGTGATATAATCTTCGTAATTTAAATTTAGTTTTTTAAATGTGTATTCACATAGTTCTCTAACTGAGTGTGATACTCCTGTTGAACAAACGTAATCATTAGACTCATCTTGTTGTAAGATTAACCACATGGCTTCAACGTAGTCTTTGGCATGACCCCAATCTCGTGTTGCGTCTAAATTACCTAATCTAAGTTCATTAGATAAACCAAGTTTAATTTTAACGGCTTCTTTTACTACTTTATTCGTTACAAAGTTTGTACCTCTTCGTGGTGATTCATGATTAAATAAAATTCCATTCGATATAAACATATCATAAGAATTACGATAATTTTTACAAATGTTGTATGAGAACACCTTAGCACACCCGTAAGGTGATACTGGATTCATTGGAGTAGTTTCTCTTTGAAACCCATCATTATCGATTGAATTACCAAACATTTCTGATGACGATGCTTGATATATTTTTGCATCGGGTTTTATTAATCTAACCGCCTCTAACATGTTAAGTGTACCTACACCAGTTACTTGTGTGGTGTATAAAGGTTGGTCAAAAGAAATACGAACATGTGATTGTGCAGCCAAATTATAAATCTCATCAGGCATTACTTTTTGTATGACAGATATCAGAGACGACAAGTCTGTCATATCAGCATAATAAAGTTTTATTTTATCAAAAATATTATCTAAACGAGATGTTTGATTTTCGGCAACTGAATTTCTTTTTAAAATTCCGTATACTTCATATCCTTTTTCTATAAGAAATTCAGAAAGGTAAGAACCATCTTGGCCATTTATCCCTGTAATTAATGCTTTTTTCATGATATTTTATTATATAATTTGTAATCTTCTTCATATAATTTTTCGATACGAGTTCTAAACTTCTCAACACAATTTTCTATTTGTGTACGTATTGAATCGTTTCCTTTATTACGTACAGGTAAAGTTATATCTTCATTCAAAACTTCAGATATATCTTCACTTATCTTATCAAACTTTATGAAATTTGTTATTTTATTAATACTTCTATTAGATGATATATGACCCGGTAAATTAGTTCCCTCTAAATATGAAATTTGGGGTAGATTATGATTATCAAAAAATCCATTTTCTTCAATCTCTGATAAAAATGTTTCAACACCTTGGCAGTTATTATAATTTTTATCGATTATATACTTTCTATCCATCGATATTTTTCTAAATGTTTGTTCAGTGTTTCCATCTCTATAGTGTTTTATAAAGTGTATGTAAGAAGAAATAAATCTGTCAATAGGTTCTCTAATAATCGCAATAATTTTTCTGTCGTTTGGTATTTCCTTATAATCTTTCCAAGAAAACTTAAACTCCACTAACATTGTAGTCATACCATTTTTTGGTATGTGATAGAATTCTATGTTTAATTTTTCATTATATAAACCAATACTCATTTTACTAATATTTGTTAATAATATCGGTTATCTTTTTAATGTCTTCATTTTTTAAATCCTGATGGTTCGGTACATAAAATCCATACTCATCAATCATTTCACAATTACTAAGAGATACCTTACCATATTTTAAAAACCACATTGGTTTATTTGCCATATTACCAGCAATTAAAGGTCGTACTTCAATACCATTCTTAGATAATTCTTCAACAATTAAATCTCTATTTTTATTCACTATAGGAATTGCAAAACTTGAAACAAAATCATCTTTTCTACTTGTTAGTGGTAAATCATTGTTTCTTAATAGTGATTTATACTTGGTAAAATTATTATTACGAATAAGACTGTACTTATCTAACTTTTCGATTGCTCTTAACCCAATAAATGCCTGTAAATCGGTGGAACGTAAATTCATTCCTGGTACGTAAAAATTATAAAGAGATGTGAAGTTATTTGATTTGTATTTTTCTCTAATTTTTTCTTGTGCTTCTTTAGGTAAATCTCTATCCCATCCGTGACTTCTCATCATTAATAAAAGGTGGTAGAAATCCTCATCATTTGTATTAATAAAACCACCTTCAATAGTTGATAGGTGATGACCAAAGTACATTGAATAAAAAGATGCAAAACCAAAAGAACCAAGATATTGTTCTTTATATTTTGAACCCATACTTTCACAAACATCTTCCAATAAAAGAACACCGTAATTATCACATAATTCTTTTACTTCATCCATTTTTGGGACTAAACCTAAAGGTGAAACTAAAATTAAAACAGATGGATTTTGTTCTTTAAAAATTTGTTCTAAATGTGTTAGGTCACAAGATAAATCATCTAAATTACAATCACATAAAAATGTCTCATAACCTAATAACATAGGACTACTAACATCAGTAGCCCAACTTAAACCAGGAACAACTATTTTCTTGTTTTTTAATTTTCCTGATTCTAATAGTGCCGCTAAAGTCAATAGAATTGATGATGAACCTGAGTTTACAAAAACAGAATACTTTGTTCCTATTTTTTCCGCCCACTTTTTTTCTAATTCTAATGTGAGTTCACCCTTAGTTAATCTTGGAATCTCATCTTGAGATAACCATTCTACTAAATGATTTATATCATTTTTGTCAATCGTGTCGCTTACTAATTTTATCATAAACCCTTTTTATACCTTCTTTAAAAGGTAATGGTTTGAAATCTGTAAGTAAATGTTTTAATTTATCAATAGAAACGTCTTTTCTATATTGACCATCAGGTTTTGTGATGTCAAAATTTAATTTAATGTGTGTTAGATTTAGGGTTTCTAATGACATCTCAGCCATTTGTTTTATTGATAAATTTTCTTCAGTTGCAACATTAAAACTTTCATAAATTTTCTTATCAATACATTCATGTATAACCCAAGCTAAATCGTCCGAATGCATAAATTGTCTTAATGGTGTACCAGTACCAAATAGTTGTATTTCGTCTTTTTTGTTTTTATCTGCTATTGATATTTTTTCTAATAATGCCGCAACGAAGTGACTATTATGTCCTGTTTTATCATGTTCACCATAAAGATTACAAGGTGTTAGATATTGATACTTTGTCCCGTACTCTTTATTTAATGCATCAATTTGTACTGCCAAACATCTTTTAGCATAACCATACGAAAAGTTTGTCATGGTTGGTGGACCCAAATGCAAGTCCTCTTCCTTCATTGGATAGTTCTCTACGGTATCAGGATATATACATGTTGATAGTATTCCTATAAATTGTTCTACACCATTTTTATATGAGTGTTCAACCATATATGTGTTCATTCTAATGTTTTCAACAAAATACTCATATGGTTTTTCAATGTTATCTATAATACCCCCAACCTTTGCTGCTAAGTGAACCACAATATTAGGTTTGTATTTTTCAAACATAGAAATTACATCTGACTCATTTGTTAAGTCATAATCTTTTGATGATATGTAAATCGCATCAGGTAAAAATTTTTGGAGGGAATTTCCAACCATACCTGACCCCCCTGTAACTAAAATTTTATCTTTCATTTAATTATATTTTTATCCATTCTTCACAATACAAATCTTCGGTAGGTAAATGTGAATTTTGAGGTCCAAACCATCTTGATGGTATTGTGACAATTTTATTATTTTTATTTAACCATGCACCCCACCAACTAAAAGTGGAATTACATGTTATATTATTTTTACATAAAGACATAAGATACAAATCTTGATAATCAGTATTACCCTCAATAAAATATGAATTTTCAATAAATTTCAAATTTTCCTTACACCACTCAATATCATCAGAAAAAATTAAATACTTTTTTTCTTTTCCCATATATTCATAAGCTGATTTATAATAGTCAACATTTTGTAAATAATGATACTGACTTAATCTTACATAGTCTCCTCGTCTAACGTGTATTGAACATGTATCCCCTTCTAATAAAGTGGAGTACTTTTCTTTAATGTAGTTGTTAGTATTCTCATCTATCGAAAATAATTCTAATACTTCGTCCCTATAATTTTCAAAATATTTTTCACTCTGAAAATATCCAAAAAGTTTTACATTTCCTTCTACAAAAGGTATGTCAGAATAGTTAAATCCATTTTGGTTTACTCTAACAAAGTCTTTATAATTGTTAGTGAATTCAATATTTCTAAAAATGTTATTAATATAATTTTTATAAGGTTTATGTGGGACCATATTATCAGATGTATCGATAATCATTTTTTTATTATCTCTTTTACTTATTGCAAATGCCGTGGCAATCTGAAAAAGATAATTACCTAATCCACCCATAATTCTACATGACACTGTGTTCATCATATCAGTTCAGTTATTTTCTCACTTAATGATTTAATATGGTCAGAATACTTAAAACTAAGTTCGTAGTTTCTTTCTATTGACTCTAACATATTTGAATAGGTGTTTTCATTAATTGATTTACATTTTTCTATTAAATCATCTAAATCTGTTGCATGAATAATACCATTAACATCAAAAAAATCACCTATGTTTGGACAACCGATATAAATAGGTACTGTCTTACTTTGAAAGCAATCAATAAGTTTTTCTGTAAACCAATTATCTTGTGTCGTATTTTCTATTGCAATATGAAATTGAGAGTAAAAAACTTCATTTTTATATGTTTTACTTTGGATTGTCTTTAAGTTTTTTACCCCAACATATGGTTTATTTACACTATTATATAAATTAACTGGTATGTTTGTAACATCATTCACTTTATCAATTAGTAAATGTCTCAATGGATGATTAGAACACATTTTTTTACCACCAACAATAGAGGTTATTGAATATTCTTTTTCCTTTGTAAAATCAAAATCTTTAATCCATGTCGTTCCATAAGGAAATAGAATTGAATTTTTACATTTAGAAAGAATATCGGTATCGTATGCTAAAATAAAATCATATTTATCGTGATTATCTATAATTCTTTGTTTCATTTTAGAAACTTCATCAGGTTCAATAACCCATAAAAATCTAACTGAATTTTTAGGTGTTGTTGGTATCTTATCAACATACAATTCGCATGGTTCAATAACATCCATATCAAATCCAAACCCAAAATTCGAAAATACTTTTAGTTTTTCCATTATGTTATGTTATATTTTTCCTTACAATATATAATGTCATTTCTTAACATTTCTGAGTGTTTTGAGGCAAATTTTCTTGTCAATGTGTGGTTACCCATACCAATAACTACATTATGTCCCCCTAAAAAAGACGGCATACCATAATCTTTAAATAAACGGAACCACAATTCACAATCTCCCATATATTTTACATTGGTGTCTAGTAAAACACCATTAGGTATTAAACCCACACTTGGGCAACCTACATAGTTTAAACCCGATAATAAATGGGTACCATCCGACTCAATTCTTGGGTTGTGAAAATTGTAAATCTCTTTGGTTTCATAATTAAGATGTTTACAACTCGATATCACCCATTTATGTTCATCGTCTAATAAATCAACCATTAATTCAATAGTTTTCTGTGATTCCATATAATCATCATGATTTATTAGTTTAACATAATCACCTGAACAATTTAAAATGGCGTTATTTATATTTTCTACTTGGAGTCCCCTATCTTTTTCATTTCTTACATAAATAATTTTATCATTATTTAGTATATCAATATAATTTTTAATGTCATAATTTATAGAATGGTCTGAAATTACTAATTCTAAATTCTCATATGTTTGTGATAAAAAAGACTCAACATTTTTTTTAATAAAAAAAAGTCCTTTACCATCGGCTTCATATGTTGCAATAGATATTGATACTTTAGGGTTGATAGACATTAATCCAGGGTTCTAATATTAGTTTATTATTTTCAGTGTAGTAGCTTTTAATTCTTCCCAAACCGTCAAAATTTATTCTATATTCATCACCTAAATCATATAACATATAACCCATCCCAACCATAGAATTTGTTTGTCTAACCTGTGAATTTGTTTCTACTAAAGCATAATTATTACTTTTATCATGAGGTAATTCACCAAACTTTTTAACAACTTCAGATAAGACTTTATTTGATGAAATACCAGTCGCGTGTGCTGCATGTAAAGGATGAATTTTAGATTCTAAAACCAACCCACACAAGTACCCTGCATTTTCTTTAGATTCAAATTTATTAATCAATATTTGGTCAAAATAATCTATTATAAAAAAATAATCATCCTCATTAAAAATAAAATAATCATACTTGTCTTTATTATCTATAAAATTGTCTGACCATGCACCATAACTCATACCAAAGTTTTGTCTTAACTTAACTTCTATATTAGTTTTATTAATTTTTTTAGGTGTTATTTTTAATGCATTGTTTACAGTAGAATAATCGGATGGGTCTACATTAAAATTAAAGATTACTTTATCTATATTGTGCTTAAGTTTGTTTAATAATTCTATATGTTTTTTAAGAAAACATAACTTATCTTCATTGTAAATTGGTGTTACTCGGTTTCTCCTCTTTCCAAAATAAAAATTTATAATATAACAAACTTTAGATTTCTTTAGAGACCAAAATTCAGATTTAACTGAACTTCCATTTTTTTCAATAATGGTATCCTTTTCTTCAAAATTTTTGAACCCCAATTTTTGATATAATTTTTTAGCCACAATGTTTGTAGATAAAACTTCTAAATTAATAGTGTTTATATTTTTTTCTTTATATAAAAAATCAATAAAGGTTAAATACGATTCATAACCATATCCTCTACCTCTAAATTCTTTGTGTATGTCACATCCAATGTAAATAGAATTTTCTTCAGGTTTATAATTAGATGTTCTAAAATAACCAATCTTATGATTATCAATTTCTATTATAAACCAATACGGGTTAGTATTTTTAAACCACTCGATAGTTTCTGAAATAGTAAATATTCTTGAATTATGTAAAAATTCAAAAGAACATTCATTTCTAACCTCCGATACAAATTCTAAATCTTTATATTCTATTTTTCTTAATGAAATCATTACCAACCTTTTTTTATACAATCAACAATATATTGTCTTTGTTCTTCTGTTACCCACCAACCAACGGGTATAGAAACAATTTTTCCTATTGTTTTATCTAATGACGGTAATGCTGTTCTAAACTCTTGTACACAAGTGTGTTTATCATTTCTTTCATGAACTTGTGAAACTGCAATACCACATTCATCCATCCATTTATAAAAACCGTCTCTATCATCGACTAACATAGAATAAATCCAAAAAGCTGAATCAAAACCTTTTTCTCTTTTTAATAATGTGAGGCCTTTAACATCAGACAAATGTTCATCATAAAATTTAGCGTTCTCACGATGTTTACCAACAATGTCTTTAAAGTGTTTTAAATTTTCTATTCCTACAGTTGCACACACATCATTCATGTGGAATTTAAAACCCCATTCTTCAACATCGGCTTCACATCTAAAATCTTTTCGGTCACTATCTCGGTCAATACCATACCATCTTAATAACTTACCTCTTTGATGTAATTCTTTATGTGGTGACAAAAGTAATCCACCATCTATAGATGTTATGTGTTTAATTGCTTGTAATGAGAACATGGTTAAATTACCATGACCTCCTATTTTTTTACTTTTATATTCAGAACCAAATGAATGTGCTCCGTCCTCAATAACCGCCGGTTTAAATCCAAAACGCAAGTAAGCGTCCTGTTGAATTTTCTTAATCTTGTCTAAATCGTTAGGATATCCACCCCAATGAACTAACATAATAACTTTAGTCTTTGGTGTTATTTTTCTTGCTAAATCATCCAAATCCATATTTAATGTAGTCGGGTCAATATCAACCCATTTTATTTTTAGCCCATTAGCTAAGATTGGCCAATTAGATGCGGTACATGTCATAGGTGTTGCTAATACTTCATCACCATCTTTTAGTCCTGGCCAATATGATGTCGTAGATGCAAGACCATCAAAAACTTTCGTATTATTACTTGGTTTTTTTAATAAGTGTAGTGCTAAATGTAATCCTGAAGTACCTGAATTTAATGTTGATACGTAATCATGATTGAAGAATTTTCTTAAATCTTTTTCAAACTCCTCAACTTTAGGTCCTTGTCCGATATAACCACTATTTAAAACTTTAGTTACTTCGTCACTTGCATTTGGTGACATAAAAACTTGGAATAAATTAATTTTTTCTTTCATATTATATTTTGTTATAAGGTTTTTTATTTCTAATTTTTACCACTGTTTGTTGTACCTTTGACATATTGACTTTATGGTCGTTAAGTGGGTTTGATTCATTGTAAACATAATTAATATCTGTCATGAATCCATAATGTTCTTTTCCTGACATTTCAAACATTGGGTACATAAAGGCTAAATCACCTGCCACGGACCAATATTTACCATTTTCATCTTTTAAATCTTCTTGTAAAATTTTTCTCCATAGAAATGCTTTCCACGTTCTAATGTGAGAAAGAGTAAAAACTTCTTGTCTAACATTCTCAAATTTTATTGGTGGTTTGGCAAATCCAGGTCTTCCATCATTATATTTAAAACAACCATTAGCTAACCAAACATCATTGTTTTGATAAAAATCGTGTATTCTCTGTAACGTAAACCTATCGGGTAACCAATCATCACCATCGACTTCAACACAGATTTCATAATCTGAAATGTCTTCATTATCTCTAATAACTTGGTCATAGTTACCTGGTTGATACATTTTTTCTTTATTCTCGATGAGAATAAATCTATCATCACCTTTAATAGTTTTCTTAATTACATTGACCGTATTATCTGTAGATAAATCGTCAGTAATGTAACATTTAAAATTTCCGTATGATTGACTCATTATTGTCAAAAGAGACCGTTCAACAAAATTTTCACAATTATATGTAGTAGTTAGGATTACCATTGTTTAATAATTTCTATATAGTTTTCTTTTATTTTTTTAGCAACTTCTATGGAACTAAATTTAGACACATCATCAGGTGGTGTTGTTAACTCTTTATTCAAAATAATACCAGAACTATCAACATCATATATCCACGAATTCTTACCACACAACCAACTTTCAATAGTGGTCCTACCTAATAATATACCTGCAGTTTCATGACAATTCTTAACATACTTCTGTACATCGGTTGTTGGTTCAAAATGTTTGACATGTGGTTCTTTTAATAAATCACTTAAATAATTCGATTTATTTTCTCCAACTAACCATAAATCTCGTTTGTTTTCTTTTGCGTAATTAGAAATGTCTTTTATGGTATTTTCTCTTAAATAATCTATAGTACCAACAAAAAGTATATACCCCTCATCTTTAGTGTTAGTGGTATTAAATTTTGTAGTATCAATCGGGTTGTATACAACCTCAACTTTATCTTCTGAGATACCATCTATCGTTGTAATTTTTTCTTTTATTTCAGGACGTATTGTGATATACTTTAAAATAGTTTCATCATTTATCGGGTCCTCTAAATCAATTACTTCTGAATGTATTGTGGCGATTTTTGGTAATGAAGGGTATAGTTGTAATATTCTTTCAGTGACAGGTTTGTGCTGAATGTGAACAATGTCAAAATCAACTTCACTTACTTTATACAACATATTTGGTTGTGATGGTTGAAAACCTTCAGGTGTGTTCATACCCCATTTTCCATCCCCCATTTTATAACCAGGTGGTTCATTAAACGGTATTGTTTTAATATCATATTGTCTTGCTTGTCGAGATAATGGACCATCTATGTCAGACATTACTGTCACATCACAATTAAGTTTTGTAAGAGACTTTGCTAGTTCAAAAACATACATTTCAGAACCAGTATATGTTTTAAACAATAATGAGCTTAGTAAAACTTTTATTTTTGAATCAATGTTTATATCAGGTGATATTTTAACGGGTAATTTATCTTGATATTTTTCTGAAAATTCTATTCTATTGTTTTCCCATTCTTGATTTGTCATACCAATAGATTTGTGTGTTAATCTAATATCATAGATAACACCTATTTTAACATCTTCGAGATAATTTCTAAAACAAAAATCTACATCATATAAATGGAAACCTTTTACACTTTCATCAAAATTAGTCTTAGTCTTATTTTTATCTATTGCAAAAAACAAACCATCAACTAACACCACATCGTCAATTTTATTACCTAAGTTTTTTGAATATTTTGATTCCCATTTCTTACCTTCATGTTCGTGATTTACAATTCCTCTCATTCGAGTTTTATCTTCCCACCACATACCAGATTTTGGTAGTTTTGTACTACCCGCAACACCTAAAATACCATATTCAGGATTTCTTTTAAAATGTTTTAATACTTTGTTACCCCAATTATTTTTTTCAAAATAAATGTCATCGTGACAAAACACCACAATATCATTTGTAGATTTTTCTAATATAATATTATATGCCTCAGTAAGGGAATACTTACCCGGATTTTCAATAGGTATAATTTCAGCGTTAGGTATTCCCACACTTTTTTTAATGTAGTTTACAAAATTTTCATCTACTTTTTTACTGCTGAAACCTATCGTTATCATATTCTATACCATCTTTAAAATAGAAGACATAACCTTCAGCTCTGATTATTGCTGGTCCGTCTTCTCTATGTAATTTTCCATTAACCCACCATTCTTTATGTCCGTCAGGAAAAATAACGGCAGGTTGTCCATTATCTCTATGTTTAACTCCTCTTTTATACCAAGATAGTGTACCATCTTTCCACACTATTGCTGGTAAGTCATTGTCTCGATGTTTGTTCCAATTCCAATCCATCCAAACAATTTTTTCATCGTCTTCTTCTACTATATAACGTGTAAACATTAATCTTTAAATACCTGAATGTTAGCATTCACCGTAGTTAATGGTGTCCATTTACCGTTGTATCTTGTTGCTCTGACAATATGATTGTCTATCCAATGGTAATTTCCACCTCGTGGTTTATCCATTAAAAGATTATGGTATTTGTAACCATTATCATTTAACCACGTTTCTGTTATTTCTCTTAAATCACTTCCTCTTGACGTGAAAAATGTTATAATATGTCCTTCAGAATACCAAGCATTAATAAGTTCAACAGACCCTTGATATGGTTTAATAACCTTCATTCTTTCAGGGTCTTCATTTGGAACATCATCAGTTATGGTACCATCAATGTCAATCAAATAATTTTTTACATTTTCAGGTAAAACTGGACTTACATTAGTTTCCTGTTGAACCGAATCCATTACTTCCTCTGTCATTATCTTGAATTTTATCTTGTTTAATTAATTCTACATATCTTCCTGCAACTACAGGACATAGAACTGCTTGGGCAATCTTGTCACCTTTATTAATTGATTGAAAATCATTACTCATATTAACTAATATAACTTTGATTTCACCAGTATAACCTTGGTCAACCGTGCCAGGTGTGTTGAGAACACTCAAACCTTTTTTAATAGCTAATCCACTCTTTGGTCTTACTTGAATTTCATAACCTTCAGGAATACTTACATATAATCCTGTTGGTACTAACTCTCGACCGAAGGGCATAATTTCTAAATCTACATTACTCCTTAAGTCAAAACCCGAATCGGTTGGGTATGCGTATTCAGGTAATTTATTTTCTGATTCGTATGTATAATGTACCTTAACTTTATGGTTATAACTTGACATGAAATCTTTGTTTAGTTGTTCCATGTCAATACCCATAGATTCCATCATTTTTTCAGGACTTGTTGTGTCCATGTTTTCGATTGAATCCTGTAATTCCTTAAGAGTTTTTAAGTTTGTTTTTAAATTTCCTAATCCTTTAATCATTTTAATCCGTAAAATTTGCTTACTACATTTATTAACACCTCAACATCCTTCTCACAATAATCTTTAATTTGTTCTAACTTTTGTTCTTTCCAATATGCTTCGTGGACTTTATTACCTGTTACCTCCATTGTCTTAGAGGATTCTACACCCATACCAATACACATAAGTTCAAGAGACGCGATAGATGCAAAACTACCAAACTGCCACAATTCTTTTGTATCTAATGCCTTTATTTCCCACGGTTTAGTATCGTGGTTAGGTAAAATAGGTGGAGGTAGCAATCCGTTGATTACCATTCTCTTTGCAAGTACAGGAATATCAAAACCCTTCACATTATGACCACAAAGATGAAAATCTAATTTACCGATTCTCTTCAAAAGATGTTGAGTGTCTTTCAATAGTTTATTTTCATCGTCACCATAAAAACTTTGCATTTTAATATCACCCTTAGGGTCAACAAAACCAACACTAACACATACAATTTTAAGAAATTCAGCAACAAGTGCTGCCTTGTTATAAAACATTTCAGACGGTCCCTGTCCTTTATGTTCAGGAAATCGTTTTTCAAACCAATCCAAATAACTTTCAAATTGGTAAGCTAAATCTGGATGAAATTTTTCTAATGTGTCAAAGTCGGGTGTTAAACCTACAGTTTCGATGTCAATAAATAAAATCTTAGTTAATGGTGTACTTATCATTTTAGTAGTGATTTATATAGTTCTGCTCTTGTTTTAGTTACATTGTTAAGGTCATAGGTATCTTTTACAGTCTCATAAAGTCTTTCACCTAAATCTTCTGCCCATGTTGGGTTTTGAATTAATTTTTTAATGTGTTTTGCCCAATCACCATGATTACGGTTTTCACCAACCAAAAGTGCATTACCATCAACAAATTCTCCATTTTTTAATGAATGTTTTAAATCAATGGTGTAAGGTCCGACATCAGACGCGATAATTGCTTTTTTGTAAAAACCTGCTTCGATTACTTTTAACTGAGACTTCATTCTATTAAAAATATGATTTTTAATTGGTGCCAAAGATACATCAAATAAACGATAATTCTTAGCGTAAGATGTTACAGGTTGTGTCCATACACGACTATAGAATGGATTTTCCTCACCTGTGTATTGTTCGTTACTGAACTTTAATAAAAATTGTTTTTGTTCTTCACTAACTAACTTGTAATTATTTGTGAATATCTCCTCATATCGAGCCCATACCGTTTCTTCGGGTTTAATAGGTCTTTGTTTTTGTTCTTTAGTTTGAGCATTAATTTCTGTAACACTACCACGAGTATCAAAACCACAAAGTACTAATGAGAATTTGTCTTTTAAACTTTCAAGTTTACTAAAATTACCCTCTAATAATTTAATATCATGTAAGTGAGATGAGCCACCTAACCAACCAAAACGTAAGGTGTCTGATTTTTCAGTTTTGGCCTTAAATTGAGGTTCATCGGGATTAATTGCATTAGGTATGACAAATACATTTTTATTTAATTTTTTAATTTCGTCAGCATAAATAGATGTGGTTGTTGTGACATATTGTGCCGCTCGAACATTTTCACAAATCTTTTTGTGAATACCTCTTTCCATAACTAAAGCATGTGCAGGATGTTCTTTGGTTGGTAACCAATAATCATCTAAGTCTACGATAGTGACAATACCCCATTTATTGAGTCGTTCAACAATCATAGGTGAGTCGTCTCTACCACCAATACTTCGGTGGAAATGAACTATTTGATAATTCTTCCAATAATTTTCATCATCGATTTTTGGTTCATAATCGATATCTACATGAAAATCATCAGGATATAAATTTTGTAAGAATATGTGAGGTTCAACCGAACGGAATTTACCAACACCTGTTCTATCTGAGGGTAATACTAATACATTAATTTTTGACATACTTTAGTTTTTAATAAAGTATAGTAAAAATTAACTGATAAGAAAAGTTATTGTTTTAGTTTTTTGATTTTAAGAACCTTACCTTCAAAAATGTGTTTACCTACTCGTAATGATAGTATTTCATTAGTTTTGTTTTCAGATTCGGTAATCATACCGGCATTTTGTAATTCTTCTCTAACGACATCTCTTACGGTATCACGAACAACATCTCTAATCATTTGTTTTAAATCCGTATCAATATTATTTATTGATGGTGTCTGAACATTATTTTTTACTGATTCATTTGTTGTTTGATTTCTACCCATAAGTCTTGCAGCACCTTCTATGATTTCATCAGAAAGTACAGGACTACCCGCACCAAAATTTGGTTGTTCTATTGGGTGTTCTAACATCAATCTTTTAATTTCGTCTGGTAATTTTGAGTTTGATATTCTGTCTTCAGTAACAGGTTGAGGTTGTTGTACTTTTTGTGTTGGCATTTGTTGTGGTACTGGTTGTTGAACCATATCCTGTGGAATGTTATAGTTTACATTCTCGTTCATTGGTAGTTGTCCGTTTACTTGTCCTCTTGGAATTCTATCTTGTACTTCCATTATTTTTTTGGACATTGCTAATTTTTGCATTAAATCACTCATGTCTTATTCTGTTGTGTCAAATTGTGCGTTCAGTATAACTCTAGTCATACTCTTATCCCCTGTAGGATTATATCCCGGTCTAGGTGTATAAAAGTTATCACCTGTAGGTTTATAAGTAAAGATTTTATCAACTCTAAAAAGTCTCCATGATGGTAATGGTTGTTCTCCTTTATATGCTGTGTGGGATGCTCCCGTAAGGTCCCACCCTCTCAAAACTAAGTTTCCAGCCTTACTTATACCCACACAAACAGGTTCTATTGTTCTTAAACCTCTACCACCAGGTTCGTCACCATCGTAAAATATGGTCATAACTTCTTTGTTTCTTATGGAATTCTGTATTGAATCCAAAGAAGCAATTTCAGTTATTAAAGTTTTTACGGTGGTTAATAATTTCATTTTTATAGATTTGCCATTGGTCGTGCATTATTACCATCATCACTTACGTAATAAGGTTTAGATGAACTATATCTATTAATTTTTATTTCTTCGTTTCTTAATTGAATATCTTCTTTTGTACCAGCCTTTTGGTTATAGATGTCTAAGTAAGAACCTGTACCTCTACCTAAAGTATCACCGTCAGCTAATGCGTCAGGATGTTGAGGTGAATAATTATCAGAATCAGGTGAGAAATCATTTCTTGGAAATAATTTTGCTCTTTCAGCCTCAGCATAAGCACTTAACTGATTTTCGGGCTGAGAAAAATTTAATTTGTCATTTTGAGTTGCCATTATAAAATATCTTTAATTAGTTTATTTATTAGTTTTATGTTTTCAGTTACCGCCACATCATATTTGTTTAAACCCTTTTCGTGTTTTTGTCCAGGTGTTTGTGGTAGTCCATCTTTTTCATGGTTTTTAATAAATTGGTTTTCCATTCCAGTGTCCATTTTTATTTGTTTTCCACTTTCTAAAGTGTTTCTCCAATGGTCAAGAACATGATTACACCAGTTATTCATTCTGTCTCCACCATTTAATATAAAAGGAGCGTCTTCTTTTTTCCCTTGGTAAGAATCAAACCAATTTTTAATTCTTTTAAGTTGTTGATAAGTCAGAATAGGTTCATTTCTTAAATCCTTATTCCTATTATATCCCTCAACGTTAGAATCGGCTTCAACCATTTCGAAACTTTTTCCCAAATGATTAATTAAAGTTTCAGGTAATTTTACTTTTCTATCGTATAAATCCTTATTCACCTTTTAACATTTTTACCAACTGTGATGATGATACCCCTTCAGCTTCTGCCTGTGCTTTTAATACCTTAATATTTCTCATTAATATTTCTGAGGCGTTGAAGTCTTTTTTCTGAATATCATTGTCATCACTTTTGTTTATCAACAAATCTTCTGACATTTTTATAATATCTTCTTTAGTGAACATTTTTTCTTTTAAAATTGGTCTACCTACAAAACCTTTTTTGTTTTTAAATTCTGAATTTTCATCTCGGTCTTCTGACTTACCAAACTCATCGGCTCTCATTTCAGCATTTTCAGGTTCTAATCCCAATTCTTTTTCTAAATACTTTATTGTATCTTCAGCATCCATAAACTGAGTTTCTTCGTATCCAAAGGCATCTGACATATCTTCTTCCTTAACTGTACTCTCACCATAATAAACTCTATAACCCCTCAATAACGGGTCTTGTGTTATACGAGTTGCTGCCACAGTTTGGTCTGTAGTTTTCTTAGGATGAAGGTGTGGGTCTAAAATTGGTATTTTTGAATTTGTCATTGTACCATCAAAATCAATCAATTCATCAATTTCTCCTTTATTTTTTTCCTTCTTTTTAACAGTTTTCTTAATGGCTTTTTCGTACTCCTCATGTGAATCACAGGGCATATATTTAAACTCACCGTCAATCTTATGACTGTGTATTCCTTCACATCCAAACTTTTTTAATTTTTTGGCCCTTGCTTCCGCCTGTCGTCTTGTTGGAAATAAATCGCGTTTCATTGAATAGATTTTTACTATAAATACTGCGATGAAAGTATTTATCATAAAAAAGAGGATGGCATCGCAGAATATCAATAATTATTATTTTGATAAATACGACTTAAAACTTGATTATAGTTCATATTTTGACCTAACATTAGCGTCAGATGAAAAAGACTATGACGAGGAGGTTGTTTTCTCAACAGATATTATAGCATCAAACAATGGTAATCGTTTACCTATCAATATTGATTTAAATTCTGCCGAATCAAATCTTAAACAAGATTTACTTTGGAATAAGTACTATTCAGGAAATACTTTAGTTTCAAAAAACTATTACAACCCTAATAACGTTGATTTAGCTTGTTTTAGTGCATACACAGGTCTTTGTGATGTAGGTCTTGTTGCAACAGATAATGGTCTATATAATAAGATGAGTGGTCAAACTCTTTATTATAAGATGGGTGTTGAGACTAATCCATTTTATAAGTTTCACCCACACTACTATGACAGACACATGAAGTTTCATCCTGTTACTTCATACATGAGTTGGCCAAACTTTAGATTTTCAGGGAGTGGAGTCGATACATTATATAATATTGTATCAAAACAAGATGATAATGTTGGGTACTATAACGAATTATATGGGGGATTCTATCAAGGGTTCTATAAATTACATGGATGGGATTATGAAGTTTTTCCTGAACGAGTAAATAAAGGATGGACTGCTGAGGTTATGTTAAAACCTCGACAGAGAAATGAATATAATCCACAACCATCAGAGCAATACCTTAATGATATATATCCTGAAAATGCGGGTACATTCTTTTATTTTGGTACTCGAGCCGAAGATAAGTATTATCACTTTGCTAGTGGTAGCCCTCAATCAGATACTGGTTATACAAGAGTAACCGAAAGTCTATCGTGTTTAAAAACATGTGCATGTGCCGACACGGGTGTAACAAATTCAGATTGTATAAATGTTTATCCTTCATCAGCAACTACAGTGCAACATAATACGGGATGTGGTTGTGGTGCATGTACAACATCTGTACCTGTACCACCTAAAGACCCCAAGTTTGATGTGTTATCAAATGCTATGTCATTACGATTAAGTGGTGACCCAAAAAATCCAAGATTGTGTGTTAAGTATATTAAAATTACGGGTGATTGTGTTACTACAGGAACATGTACAACAACTGGTGTAACATACGAAACTGGTTATACTATTAATGAAATATGTTCATCTCGTGGTATATACGATGATTGTGGGTATGATAGTGTTGTTTGTTATACTGCAAACACCAAAGAAAGATGGGTGATGATAAGTGCGGTGTTTGAGAGATATCAATATTTGGAAGATTGTGATTTATTAAATGTTGGTGGTTTAGGTGACATTAGACAACAAAGATATCCGTCATCTATAAATGGTGCGGCTTACAACTTAATAATGCCTCCACAAACACATAGTGGAACAACAAAAGAGAAAAAACGAGATATTATTGAGTTTAATCAAAAATGGTTGAATCAGGTTAACGACCGAAGAGGTTTGTTAAAATTATATGTAAATGGTTATCTTTTTATGATAATCGAAGATTTTGAAGAGATTATTCCTCATGAATTAAACACAGAACGAGAAAAACAAATCGGAGTTCCCTTTAATATTTCAGTTGGGGGAGGTACTCAAGGTTTACATGACCATTTAATATTTAAAAATTGTTCACAAAGAAATGGTCCATATATTCAAGACCCTGAGTTATTACCAAATAATATTTTATCAGGTTCAACATATACTGGTTTAACTACCGATATATTATTGGAACAAAACTTTGGTGGTACTTTTATGGGTGGGTTGTCACAATTTAGAATGTATACTGAACCTTTGACAAGTCCACAAATACAACACAATGCGAGGATATTGAAAGACCGTTTTGATATTTATGATTTTTGGTGTTCGAATTGTTATCCATGTTTATTGGGATGTTACTTTGACTTTACCGTTGGTGAAGTGGCTTGTGATTATAACTTTATCATAAACGAAATTGTCTGTGACTTTGGGTTTAATATTATTGACCCGACATGTGACTTTGATGTAAACATTACTAACTAATATGGAATTTTTTATAAAAAAGAACGCAACTTTACCATATATAAAAGTGAAAGTTTTCAAGAGTGGTAGAAATGACTACAAAGAATTTTCAGATTCTTTGACGGCATCTACTATTACCTTTTCTATGTATGATGAAGAAACTGAAATTTACAAAGTATTAGACCGACCCGCCAGTATAATGTCGGATGGTAACACACCACCAAACTATTATGTTTACTATCAATTTAGAAAAACCGACTCAAAAAGAGAAGGTAGATATATTGGTGAATTTAAAATTACTAATAATCAGGGTGAAATAAAATTACCTTTAAGAGATAAATTATATATTACTGTGTCAGATTCTTTTGCGGATAGTGATACATGTTGTAGACCTAATAGGGGTGAATCTCCAATAATATTTCCCACTGAAACACCAAGGAATACTGTTACTCCGACAGTATCTTTATCAAATACACCAACACCATCAGTAACTAGTAGTCAAACACCAACACCATCAGTAACTAGTAGTCAAACACCAACACCATCAGTAACTAGTAGTCAAACACCAACACCATCAGTAACTAGTAGTCAAACGCCAACACCATCAGTAACTAGTAGTCAAACGCCAACTAATACGAGTACACCGAACAGTACATCAACACCATCAATTACACCAACTCAAACTGTAACACCAACCAACACCCAAACTCCGACACCAACCGTTGGGACTGTCACTATTGAACTTGATGGAGAATATTCACCAGGTTCAATTAATATTCTTTACACTGCCACCTCTAATAAATTATTGGATTCAGATGTTGAAATTTTCTTTGTTGATACTTTAGGTACAACAACCGGTTCTTCAATATCTCTAAGTGGTTCTGTTATAATAAGTTCAGGGACGAGTGTTGGGACAAATTACTATACAATTCCGGGTGATTACACACAATTAAATAAAGTCTCAAACTTTAGTGATTTTAGATATGAATTTACAGGTTCAAGTTTGACAATACAAGTTGATACTAACACTACTTTTGATGTTACTCCCACACCAACTCCTTCAGTAACTAATACTAGTACTCCTACACCATCGGTTACTAATACCTCAACACCTACAAATACTCCGACCGATACTCCTTCAGTAACTAATACTAGTACTCCTACACCATCGGTTACTAATACCTCAACACCTACAAATACTCCGACCGATACTCCTTCAGTAACTAATACTAGTACTCCTACACCATCGGTTACTAATA
>Ga0208019_1000036_pt1 | contig 61043 bp, 84 predicted proteins | sample CB_VirMetaG_5_FD_184540 | JGI IMG/M metagenome (GOLD analysis project Ga0208019, IMG submission 184540) | Freshwater to marine saline gradient viral communities from Chesapeake Bay - CB_1508_1D Viral MetaG (SPAdes) (version 4) | ecosystem: Environmental > Aquatic > Marine > Coastal | place: USA... | reverse complement strand
TTTATTGATCTACCAACGCATCCAACCATGTATGTGTCAGTTTCATCATACACGGGAAAGACAATTCGGTTATACATTTCTGACTTTGGATCATTGCACAGTCCAATGTCTAACTCGTTTAGAACCGTTTCAGAAAACCCTCGATTCAAATAATAGGTAGCCGGAAATACAAGTCTACTTCTAACAACGTCTCTAGTGTAGCCTTTGTTTGGGTTATCGACTTTTTTATTTTTTAAAAGAATGTCGTCTAAAGTTGTTTGGCGAACCGGAATGTCCCCATTAATAGAAATGACCCCTTTGGTAAACTCTTCGCAGAATTTGATAACTTCAACAAATGAGTGAGTCTTGTCATATTTCTTGTCAAGAAAACAATGAGTAAGAGCAATAACGTCCTGACCGTACTTGTGGTGGCACCCCTTGGTGTTACAAAACCAAGATCCGTAGTGATTGCTGTCTGGATCTATATTTATATTAAAGGCGGAAATGTTGTCGCCATCATGGATTGGGCAATTTGAGACCAATAGACTGCCGCACTGATAACTATTCGTCACTCCGAAGGTTGTCAAGAGTTCTGAAATCGTCGTCATCAATTTCATCTTCAGGATCGATATCTTCTCTGTCTGGGATTCCGGCTTCATCGTTTTTCTCATTTCTTTTTATCTCTCTTATCGTTCCTATTTCAATCAGTTTTGAATGCTCTCCAATCATATTGAGGCAGATATATCCTTCATCATCAATACCGGGTCCATGCCTTGATACAATTGGAATCAGCTTTCTATTTCCATTTGTTATTCCGTCCATAGCCATTTCTTCGGTGGTTTTAGCTTTAAAGATGGAAAAGCTTGTGCATAACCAAATAATTCTGTCAGAACCAGAAACAGCATCGGTTGATTCTTTTGTTATGCCGTCTCTATTTAACTGGACGAAGGAAAGGCACGCACAATCATGCTCAACACAGAAATTGTGAAGAGAAGTTATTTGAAAGCCAAGAACCTGAAACTCTGCTAAGTTGTTGCTAATACTCGTTGATGTCATTAGTTTGAGGTAGTCGTAGATTATCACGCAGTCATTAAGCTTTCCATTTTCGTCATATCCAACATTCTTAATAAGCCATCTTCTGGCTATTGATAGTGTTTCCTCAAATGGCTTACCGGCAATACTGATATAGTAATATGGGATTTGCTTTATCTTGTCAAGTGCTTTGTTTATTTTGACAATATTCTCTGGATCGTCTGAGAATTTACCAGTGGAGATATCATTGATTTCAATTTCACTAATATTGGCTAGAAGTCTATTCCAGTGATCCTGCTGGCTCATTTCGGTATCAAGCATTAATACCGGAATACCATTTGATGCAACGTGAAGTGCTGTATTATCGGCAAATACACTCTTGCCGGTTTTAGGGCGTGCCCCAATAACATCAACACACTTTCTTCTTAAGCCACCACCAATTGCCTTATCAAAAGCTGGGTTTCCGGTCGAAATACCTACCTGTTCACATTTATTGTTTTTGACGTGCTCTATGTAGTCATCAATGTTTTCGCTGATAAGTTTTGGATTGGATTCGTCCTCTTTGATATATTTAAGGCATATCCTCTGAATCGGTTCTTCCGCTAGAGACAAGATCGAATTTAAGCTTTCGTCGCCAGATATATCGTTGATACTACGATAAATATCTCGCAATGAATTCTGAACTTCTCTAGCAAATTCCAGTCTCTTAATTTTCTTAGCATGTGTATATACATTCTCTAAGTGGACCGGCGTATTCATCACGCCATTGATATGATTTAGAACTTCCTTTTTCTCGATATATTCATCTAAACCAAGTGATTTAGCAGCAGATAAAACCGCTGGAAAATCTATATGGTTATCATTTTCAATAGCTCTAGAGAGGCACTTCCATAGAATTTTATTATAGTCAACTGTAAATGTGTGGTCACTGATTAAGGACTGAACATCAACATAGGCGTCTTTACCATGCTGGCAAATACCGGCTAATACGGCCCTTTCAGACGCTATGTTCTTCAGTTTTTCTTCACTCATTTATCTCGCTCTCCTTGATACGCATTTATCACAAACATATGATTCTCTTTTTAGTGACGGATGCACTTCGTATGTCTTATTACAAAGACGACATTCTACGGAAACTTTTTTAAAAGCAGGTCTTGTTCTTGGTGTTGGCGGAACCTCGTCATTAATTGATTCCAGTTGCTTTCTTTCAGCCGGTGTTAGCTCACTCTCTAAACTCAACTGCATTTCTTCAAACTTGTTGTTACTGTTGGTTTTGGGTTCCTCTTTTTTCTTTACCGTGGTTTTTCGTTTACGTGTGGGCTTTTTTGGTTTTTCAAGGTTTTCTATTCTTTTGATAAGTGCCTGTACTACGCTACTATCAATTTCAGAAACCGGCTGCTTCTCTACTTCTGGAGCTTCCTCTCCAGTTACTTCCTCGTATACATAACGTATTCTTTCCCAGTCGGACTCTTCTATTCCGGCGGCTAATTCGTCAATAAGTTGATTTAACTTGCCGACAATTGTCATTGTTTCAGATATTACGCTCATTCAAAACTCCTCTTTCTTCCTAACGATTCAAAAATAGATGCTCTTTTTTTTAAGTCTACATAGTTTTCCTCAAGCGTATTGTTTGCGGTCATTAAACGGATACGACACTTCTCAATAGCTTCAGCGTATTTATTTTCAGAGATTATTGCTTTCTTTTTGATGTCTGCTGGCATATATTTATCGTAGCTCGTCCATTGTCTACTACAGATATAATCAATTGCTGAATTGCACCATAAAAGCTTTCCTTGAATAAGGGATTTTTGCTTTTGTATAAAGCTGGCGTAGTTCATCAGAACTATAGAAGTTTGAAGACATTCATCAGAAGACATCATCGTAATATCTTCCGCTCCTAAGTTTAGGGCATCTTTATATTCTTCTTGGTAGTTAATATTTGGCAGATGATTCATTTCACAGAAAGCATCAACCCATTCAGTGAACTCTATTAATCCCTTGATCTTATCTTCATTATCTTCAGTTTCCATTCTTCATCTTTCTCATAGTGTGGTAGTGCTAATAAATCAATATCGTTCATTTCACACCATTCTTTTTTGTCGGAGTCCCTTTGTTTTGCTTTGATGAAATTCATCTTAGTGTCGTGAAAGAATGGGATGTATTTGTAATGCTGCTTTCCATGAACCTCAATAACAAGCATTAGGTCTGGAATGAAGAAGTCGGCATACAGCAATGTTTTTCTGCCAATCCTTTTGGAGCCGGGCAGGGTTACTTCCTCATAGACGGATAGGTTTGGGAACAACTCTTTTATAACAGAGTACGCTCTTTTGTGGTGAGAGGATTTATTCCCCCTATTTTTTCTGTAGTTATACTTTGAGTAATTGAATTTATGTTCTTTGCCGTCAAATCCAATAACGGTCATAAAAGCATTTCCATTACTTTTTCAGTAACTACTTTTATCTGTTCTGGATTTTCTGATAAGAAGTCGTATACATTGCTCATGCCCTGAACTTTCACGGGTTCTTCAAGAAAAGAAAGAGTGTACCATGAGCCGCCCTTTTCGATAATTCCAAAAGAAACCGCTAATTCAATGATTTCTTGTACCTTATCTATACCCTTGCCGTACCTGATATAGCTAACGCACTCATTTCCAGAAGCACCCATAGCGGAGCAATCAACCTTCCAGTGTACGAGTTGACCGATTTTTTTACCACTATCTCCACCTTCTCGCCAATCTTCTATTCTGGCAATATCTAGTCTTGTATCAGCCTGATATTGAACCATCACGCCACAGTCTGGAATTTTAACTTTTCCATAACCGCTTGTGTTTGTGATGTAGTGAGTTATAATAATTACTACAATCTTGTTTTTCACAACGTTCTGTGCGTTTTTCTTAACCCAGTGTGATAATAGCTTCGGCAATGATGCTCTTAGTGAGGCTGAAGCGGGTGATTCTAATTCCGCCCTTGGGACTAGACTTGAACACGAATCTATAATGCAAATAGCACCTTTGTTTTCGGGTTTTAGTATCATGGACTCACATACATCTAGGAAGTCTTCTGCTGATAACTGTTCACCGTCTTCTGGCGAATGGATGATCTGAATTTTATCAAGATCTAAACCCTGCGTTCCCTCTAGGTTATACTTTTTTAAACGACTCTCGCCATCAACGTATATTACCGGCCTACCACAATCCTGTGCGTTTTTACATACCTGTAAACAGCTTGTCGTTTTTCCGGTTTTAGGATTGCCGCTAATTATCGTCCAAGTTCCCTCTAAAAGACCTCCATTCAAAGCCAAGTCAAGAGATGGGCTAAAGGGTACGCACTGTAAATCACCTTTTGTTTTAACGAGTTCATTTCCGGTTGAAATGATTTTACCAAAAGCTTTTATTATATCTTTTTCGCTACTTAGATTTCTCTTTTTATCTTTACTCATAAATCCCTCAATATGTTTTTGTGTTTGCTGAATGACGGCATTGGCGTTCCGCTTTCTTGAGGCTTGCTATATTCTATCTCGGTCTCAACCCGCCTTGACTCGATTTTCTCAATAATCGGAATCAATTTTTTATCTTGAAGTTTAAAAATAAATTTAGCTTCTGGAGACTTGATGGCCTTAATGATACTATCAGGATGATACTTCTTTAGAAGTCTATTTGCCTGTATAACCTGACCTTTATATGGACCTTGGTGTTTTTTATCGGTCCAGAATTTTTCGGGAAACCTGCCGCAGTTAAAGTGATTGTGCCTCTTCTCGAAGATAACTTCCGTAATATAATTACCGGCTGTTACGTACCCCTCTTTGAAAATTGACTTGTACTGCCTTTTACTTGTCGGGGTTGATTTTGTGGATGTGTCGGTCGAGTCTTGTTTTTTTCTTGGCATTGTGCGTCTTTCTGGTTTCATCTGATAACATTGCGGATTCAGGAGTCATTGTAACGGTGCCCCTTTTATCTTTTCTTGCTAAGAGGTCGCCGGAAGTTATTGGTTTTGCCTTTTTAATATCTTCCTCTCTCTTTTTTTTCTGTTCAACCATCTTATTATATCTAGACCTGACAAGAGCGACCGGAAGTTTTAAATCCCTTGCAAGTTCCGAGCAGGTCATTGTCTCGAAATTGTTATCAATATAACAGGTTTCAATTTTGTTTAATCTTTTTCTTTCAGATTTGGGATTGCTCATTCATACATCTCCTAGCTACTGCGAAGTGTCTATACGCTCCGGTTTCCAAATATTTTACATAACTGGCAAAAACTGGCTCAGTTACACGCTTTAGTTTATTACCGTTTGATTCAATTACGGATTTTCTGTGATAGTCTGGATCTATCATTCCGCCACCCTTCATGAGTACGAAAAACTTACCAGAAGCTTTTTTTGCTAAAACAGTATCGTCTATTGAATATTGTAGTTTTTCATCTGTTTCGGTTTTTATTACGTTTTTAATCATTATTTGCCTTCTTCTATGTATCTCTTTTTCTGTTGTGGGGTCATCTTGTTGATCTTATCGTGAAGTTCTTTCTTCTCTTTGTTCTTCTTCTTCTTTTGAATTCCCGGATCATTTGCCTCAAGTTCTTCAAGTTTGTATTTACCAATTTTCTTTGAGTTTTTTTCGGCAAGCTGACCGATTGTTGTAACATCATTCATCATAATGCAGATTGGTGCGTGCAAAAGTCTTTGAAGTGCGTTTCTATTGCACTTATGACACTTTCTTAATGGTTTATCTTTTATGGACTGTGTTGCTTCAAATTCGAAATCGCAACCGTCACATCTATATGTGTAAATTGGCATTATAGTTTATGGGTATCCTTTTCTACTAATTCGTATTCTATGATAGAATAGTCTTCAAATTTTAGTTTCTCATCCTTTTTTCTTCTCTTGTTTTGAATTCGGATGGACTTTTTTATGGAGTTTTTCGCATCGCCAAGGCTTGAGTAAAACCTTTCTTTATATTTTGGTGAAAACGCATAACAACCGCTAGAATCAACACATACGAAAAGTCTGTTCATGTTATTCTTCCATAGCTATTAGGAACCTGCTAATTATATCGTTTCTTTGTATATCACAGTATTCAAGTTCACATATTCCAATTCCCGGTATTTCATAATAATTAACGCGGGATATACATTCAGATAGTCCGCTGTCTTTATTTAGATCGGTCTGCTTAATATCGCCGTTAATAAGACATTTGGAATTTTCACCCATTCTAGTTACAAACATCTTAATTTGTTCTATAGTGCAGTTTTGTGCCTCGTCTAGAATCATTATAGAGTTGTGATAGGTCATACCCCTCATTAATTCTAGTGGCTCAAAACAAATTTTTCTTCTCTCTATGAGTATATTGAATTGATTACCAAAAAAGTAACTAAGGTTTTCGTACATTGGCATCATATAAGGATGAATTTTTTCGTTTAATTCGCCGGGAAGTGAACCAATGTCTTTTCCGGTACATATCAATGGTCTTGTAACAATAATTTTTTCACAAGAACCTTTTGCCAGTAGTTCAGAAGCCATTCCAGCGGCGACAAAAGAGTTGTGAGTAGGTATAAAGTTATTAGTTAGATATAGACAATCTTGCGAATCAATAGTTATGCACTGACATTCTTCTATCCCCTTATACTCAATACTTTTAATATAATGATATTGAGTATATTCTTTTTGAGGAACTTGACTACATGCTTTTCTAGATAAATTAAACAAACCAATATTTTGACAATCTTTAATATATAGTCTGTAATGCAAAAGATGGGTAGTTTCTTTTGTGTTTATACTAACTATGCAACCCAGTGATTCTAAAACTTCTTTTACATCATATGCTAATTTTTTTGATGATGAGGAAAAGCTTATTTTTCCATCGTTACTTATGCAGCCATCAGTATCCATCAGCCCCCTTATTAAATCAACTCTTGTATGAAAATCGCTATATTTATATGAGTGAGGAATAAATTTATTCTCTGACCTATGTCCAAACAAATTTAGCTTCATAAGATTTTGTTTTAGCTGATTGCTTTTTCCGGGCTTAGAAGTAATGCTATATTGGTATAAATTTTTATTTTTATTAATTGATAGATCTGAAGTCAATCTTGAGCTAATCGTTTTAATTATTTCATAATCGTCATCATGGCACGTTAATTTAACCCCATTAGTTATTCCGCCATCGCCAAGAAGGCATCCCAATATGTATGGATCAATTTCATTATTGTTTTTATTTGTGAAATTTACAACATTGGATGGTTTAATTCTGAATTTTGATCTACTAAATTTACTATCATAAGTTAATCTTGATGATAACAAATAATTTGTATCAACAACCCTAGCAGGAAGCCAATTTTTACCATTGTATTCTTCAACCAACCATAAATGATCTTTGCAGCATTCTACGGACAGTCCATTTTTGAAAATTATTATGTAAACATCTTTTTCACCCTGAAAATGCAAATCCGTTACAGACGCAAAATTTCCATCGGGGGTACAAACAATGTCACCAATTTCAATGTCCCCCATTTCTTTTGGGCCAGTTTTACAATAAACTATTGAATCTAATGGCTGGGCTTTACCACAACCTGCTGGTCCAGTACAGAAAGTAATGTCATTAGACAGTATTGACTGTATGTATGTTTTTTGGTTTCTTGTTTTGCCAACAAGTGGTTTTACTCTATTTTGGTTATGACTCTGTGCTTCTGTATTTTTTTGTTTATTTCTTGACATATTTTACTTTCCTGAACTTCCGAACCCGTTCTCACCACGCTCTGAGTCTTTAAGTTCTTCTGCAAGTTCTAAGTCGTATGTGCTTATTGGTTGAATTACGATTTGAGCAATTTTGTCACCAACTGAAATATGTACGGATTCTGATTCTGTGATATCAGGAAAAAGAGAAAGAGCATATTTGCTGGTGTTGTATAAGCAAACCATTATCTCGCCACGATACCCGCTATCAATAACCCCGGCCAGAACATCAATTCCGCTTTTAACGGAAAGTCCAGATCGGGGCCAAATAAAACCGGCATAACCTTCAAGGATCTCCATTGAGATTCCGGTTTTCACAACACGTCTTTCAAGCGGTGGAATAACAACATCTTCTGTTGAGTACAGGTCAAAACCGGCATCATAACTATTTGCCTTTGTTGGCATTTTCGCCAATTCATTAAGCATTTTTACTTTTATTGTTGGTAATTTATATTCGTAAATCGGACTATAAAAATCTTTGCTATAGTTGTACATTATCCCAGTCATAATAATCTCCTAGTTATTGTTTGCTATAATTGTACACATTTGAATAAAATAGTCTTGATCGTAAGTTCGTTTCATCATATTTACATCTTTGTGTACCCACTGAACATTGTCTTCAGTATACCCTATAGATGAATCAATTCTATCTAACGAGGCCGTGTGTTGTCCACTATGTTGTTTATAGTCTATGTTAATTGGTATGCCGCTAATTGCACATTTTTTGTTTTGTTTTAAAAATAAGTCCCATGCAAATTCAATTGTAATCTCAAAAACTACTGATTTTCTACGTCCCTTATCACCACTTGCCCCTCTTTTAATTGAATTCCAGTAGTCTCCACAAATGTCTCCGCAGCCAGTCCATTGTTTATGATTTTTACCACGTTTGGATTTACCCATACAGTTCAAACAGCCGCGACTATTGCCTTGTATAAGATGCGTAGAGTAGACATTTTTTACTGTGCCGCACTCACATTGACATTCCCAGATGGTGTGTTTGCGATGGGCTTCAACTCTTTTGATTACAGTCCATTTTCCAAATTTTTGATTAGTTAGATTTTTAAGTTTCATATACTCCCCCCTTTGTTGATACTATTTCACATAGTATTATACACCAAAAGGGAGAGAATGTGAATTAAATAATTTCGCAAGCACCACCAGAACAAGAGATTGTCTCCTGTATCTTGGTATTATCTTCTTCTTCAAATAGCTCAGTATAATCAACATCTTGCCAATCACGCTGTAGATCTAACCAAAGTTTGTAGTTGTAGACATCTTTCATGCAGTAGGTGAGTTTCTTAACGTCTCCACCGTTATATTTCTTTGCAAACCTTTTACATCTATCAATCCATTCATGCTTAGCTGAACCCTTAACGAAATTCATTCCTAATAACGCATCGCAAGCAGCCCACAGGTTGTCTTCGAATAATTTCATAGCCTCTTCGATTAAACCGCTAACAAACATAGCACAATCACCATAGTATGAAACCATTTCATGAGGAAGATAAATCGCACTAAATGGAGCCTGTGGATAATCTTTATCTCCTGTTACAGATAGAAGCGAAATACCGGCAAAGTAGTTTCTGTTTTTGTAGATAAAGTTTTCTACATCTTCCCACTCGTCTTGCTTGACATTAATTGTATTAGATACATTATGTCTTAGAGACGGATGAATGGATCGCTCTGCGTTGGTTCCATATTCTACCCAGTTTTGCTGGGTCAATTTCACTAATTCCAACAATTCAGTTGCATTTATTTGGTTTTTAGTTTTTGATCCTGCCGGAACTTCAACACAGAATGATATAACATCGTCCGTGTTGTTTGTGGACCACACAGAAGCCTCACATGCGTGAGGGTTGTGCCTCTTGAAGAATTGATACACGTTCTCCATCTTGTTGGCTTGTACGCGACGAATATAGCGTTTAGCGTGATGTGGGTGAACGCCACTAGATGTGCCAAGAATGCAGCTTGTCGTACCAGCGGGTTTGATTGCAGTCGCTCTAGCCGTTGGATTAATATTTATCTTTTCTGCAATTTCGGCATTCACTGTTTTGATTAGTTTTGCCATACGTTTTTGAAGCTTTGGATCAAATAAGATTTCGGGGTTTTCCATCATGCCAGTAATAGAACATCCCAGCAATGCTTCCTTTTTGGCAATGTTTTGACTGGCTTCACCAAGATATGGAAAATTGGTGTATCCAGCCTGCAATGTTCCAATAATTGCTGCTGCTCGACAAGCTTCTTCGAAGATTTCTTCGTTAGTAATCTTTTTGCCATTAATTTCACATAGATTACAGAAGCCCACACCAGTCTCTCCGGTGATTTCATCATGTGGCATGAACGAAATTTCACAGCAAGGATTGAAACCAACATCTCTATGATCAGCCCATATGAAGCCCGGCTCACCGAATTCTTTAGTTCGTTGAAGTAGTTTTGAGAATGCCTCTTTAGATGTTTCTGATCTAACCAGCAAGGCCGAGTTATTAGACCTTCCACGTTGCGGATTCTCAGAAAACCAATTACCAGTTTTTGCATTCATCATTTCTTCATCGTCTGGAGAGAAGATTGCAATTGTTGCACTTCTTCTGTGACCACCAGAAATTACGGCATCGGCTGAATGCATAATGATATCATAAGCGACGATAGGTCTGAGCTTCTTGGAAGCAAATTCTGATTGCTCAAGTGCTCTATCTAGTAACGACCTAATGCTTGCAATAGCTTTTTTGAGAGGTTCTGGACCGGGTGCTTTACCGCACCCATGAGATAATGGTTCACCCTTGTCTCTAATTTTGGTATAGTCGAACTGGACATGCTTTCCAGAATATTCAGACCACTTCTGTCCAGATGGAATATCTAGATAGCTGGCTACCAACACACCAATTGCATCGGCCCAGCCCTCAATAGAGTCGTCGATTACAAATTTTACTTGACCGTCTTTTGATGTGATTAAATTGGGAAGTTTTTCGATATGATGTTTTTGTACGCTAAATCCTACACCGCAGCCACACAGCAATAGAAACATTGTTTGTGAAAATGATTCGTATTTATCGATATGCAAATAACTACAATTATAAATTCTCTCGTGCTTACGTAAAATAGGATCACCGCCGTACTGTAAAGCACGCTGAGAGCCTAATACTAACTTCTTTTTAACACGATCAAATGCCCACCTAATGTCATCATCTATTCCGTAATCTTTGTAAAACTCAAGATGCATGTTCATGACTCTATCGCATGACTCTCTCCATGTTTCTCTTCTTTTCTTGTCTTGTGAGTATCTTGCATATTTAGCCGTAAATGTGTAGTTTTCTAAACCCTTTGTTGACATATATTTATCTCCAATCTCCAATAAAAAATCCCGAGGCTATTTAGAATTATAGCTCAGGATTTTCGAAAGTCAAGTGTGTTTTTTTTGAATTAGGACACGATTCCAAGAACTGTGACGCTGTACTGAACGCCACTTCCGCCGTCAATTAGTTGAATATCTTTGTTGGTTGGCGAAACCGTTATTCCGGCAAACGGATCTGTGTATATGTAAGATCCGTATGGCTTCAATGATAGATTGCCAGAGCCGCCATTAAACATATCTGTTAGGCCATTTGACCCGGTTGCAGCAACGGTAAAATTATAACCCTCAACTGTTGAGTCGTTTGAAATAACTATGGATTTTATACCAGAAAAATCAACGTTGTAATCAACTCCAAGAGGATTAACTGAAAGTGCTGTAACATCAATAGTTGTTGTGCCTCCAGAACTTAAAATTCCAGTAGCCCTAGCAACCATGTTTACTTGTAAATTTCCAGTTCCATACGTAAAGGTTGCTTTATTATCGGCTGAATTGGAATCAACAACAGATCTTGTACTGGTTGAGTCAGTATAAGAATAGTTTATTTTTCCAACAGCAGTAGCATTAATAGTCTTTGTCATTTACAATCCCCGAAAAAAATAGGGACGACTACGCAAGTAGCCGCCCCTTTTAGTTATTAACAACCATTAAGGAACAATTACGCCTTCATTAGCCGCTGAAATATCTCTTTGTGGAGTGTTTGGATCATTCTCAGCTACTCCGGGTGCAACCTGTACGTTTGGAGTGCTAATAGAACGCATTTCGTCTTCAGTTAGCACTAGTCCAAGGTTGGGATGCTTCATCCACTCAATTGTTGGGATATGGGAGTTGTCATAAGCCGTTACTTGATCTGGTGTTAGGTAGAACGGAGTAACGTCATTGAAGATACCCTTTGCTGTCTGAATATCAACATTGAACAACTCAGTTACCATAAGCCTGTAGGCTTCACGGAACAACTTCTTCATTTCTACTGCGGTTGCGGGATTGTAATCATTCTGCCAGCCATTATCAGTTAGCTGTGCCATGTTACTTAGACCCTGCAAACATAGCTCAATCCAGCGTCTTAGATAGTCGTTCTTAACATCATAGTAACGAACTGGATAGATCTTGAACTTACGTCGCTCATGATTAACATGAGAAGCGACTAGGTGCTCTTCCTGAGAGGTCTTAACGTTTGTGTCGATTAGGTTATTCAACCTAACAAACATATTGTGATGTGCTTTAATGGCCGTAATTGATGGTGGCCCCGGCATAAAGCAATCTCTTAGATTTGATAGAGCCTGAAGGTGCTCTCCCACCTTTTCAAACAATCTAGCAATAGCTAGGTTATGAGTTTCTTGATTGTCACCAACATTTGGAACTGCCCACTTAATTCCCTTGAACATAAAGGGTAAAATTGCGTCATGGGTAGGTACAACAAAATTTACGTCTGGCATTTTAATTCTCCTGTTTTTGGATTATTCGTATCCGTATTTTGATTTTAGTCTTTGTCTTAGTAGGGTTGTAACGTGACCCGGAGTCATTGTGTAGTCTGCTGCGTATTCATTTGATATTTCACTTAGTGCCGTCATTATCTGATCACTTGTTGGGTTTCCCCTTGCAAATGGCGTTCCGTATGGAGCACCGGGGCTTAAACCTCTGATCATTGGTGATACTTGCTGTTGATATGCGGCATAAGTGTTCCAGTTTTGCAATTGACTAATTTCATTAGCGTATTGACCCGGAGGTAATTCGTGTTTCGGCATCATGGTTTTATCAGAAATTCCAGTATCTCCAGACATGTTTAGGTTTGATGAAATACTTTCTGGAACAGAACCCGACTCAACATTATTATACTCTCTTTGGTCATTGTTTGGATTTTGTTTTTCTGAATTTTTTCTTCTTCTGGAAAACCCGCCAACGATAGATGGGATTACGTAACTTTTCAACAGCCACATTCCAGCAGTACCGGCTATTCCAGCCGCCGTAAAGCTTACGTTCTTAATCATGTCGTCTTCTGCTAATTTTTCATTTTCTTGCTCCAATTCCTCCTTTTTGTTAGTGACGTGTAGAAAGTCGTTTAACAAAGACTCGTATTTTTCCGTCTTTGATTTTATTTGAGTTTCTGTACTTTGAATACTACTTGATAGTAATGATATTTCTTGTAACAGTGAAGACTTTTCTCCGGTAAGCGATTCTAAGTTGGTCTGTAGGTCTTCTATTAAATTTTTAGAGTTTTTATAGTCTATCATTAATTGAGATTTTTCGCCTTCAGTCAAATTTAACTGATTAGAAATAGAATCTATTGTTTTTTTAAGTTCTTCATTTTCCAGTGTTAGAAGTTCCAGCTTTTCATCAAGCTTTTTCTTTTCATCACTAGATTGCCATCCTATATTTGGATCTTTTAAATCACCGTCTGGGATATTCCAGATTCCATTTGGAGATATAGGTGCTGGCTGCACAGGGGAAGGATGCGGTACATTTGGTGAATTATTCCAAGGTAATAGAGGACATCCGCCCGGAGGACACGTGCTACACTCTCCAGCTAAAACTTTTGTTTTTATTCCAATGCCAATAGTGGATTTGCTGTTTGGACACATTATTTGTATGTTTCCATTCTTATCTCTAACGAGACCTCCGTTTCTATCTGGTATAACCATATGTTCTGAAAACGGAAGAGAGCAAACTTCACACTGTTTATTTTGGTTATAACCAGTTGGCAATAAATATGAAAAGGAGGTAGATATCCTGTCTGGCGTAGCGGTTCCGGCCATTAACTGATTCATTCTTTTTAATGAAATAGCACCGCCGTAGATATTTGGCGAATTACCAATTCTCCAAGTAACTAAGCCAACAACTTTAGTGTTTACGCTCCCATCAGCATTTGTTACATTGGCTAATAATGCAGATCCAGATTGGCCTTCGACTGGAGGCATATTTACATACGTGATATTTTCTGAAACGTTAGTAACGCGACCTTCCCAAGACTGATTCCAATAACCGTTTGGACAACCGGCACCATATACATAGTCGCCGGGCTTTAATTGGACATTTTTGTCCGCAATAGGAACTATGATTGGGGGTATCTTACCAAAGACACTTTTTTTAACGGCAAGAAATGCCATATCTATGGTTGTTCCGCTTTGGAATCTAACCCATTGGGTCCGTGCTTGAGCGGCACCGCTTTTATGTCCGTTGTAGAAAAACTCAACAAGAACTGATGATGAACCAGATCCGGCAACATGACCGTTAGTAACTATGTAATACTCGTCTTCATCTTCGGAAACAACTATTCCGGTGCCATAAGAATAGGTTCTTCCCATGACATTGTTTTTTATTACAGTAATTTTGCACGTAGCACGCGAAATATCGTCCAAAGATAAAAGCTGTGCATCAGCAATTGACGGAATAAAAATTAATGAGATTATCAACAATAGTTTATTCATGTTATTTCTCTATCGTAAACATATATTTTAAAAGAGGACTCCTAGATAGATCTGAAGGAGTGACCATATAGTCTGGAAGGTATGGAACCGGATCTTCAAATTCAGTTCGTAGACAAAATGAAACTGCTGAACTACAAATATGCAACTCGCTTTCAGTAACATCCTTTGTCTTTGGCTTTACGAGTCTTAAAAATGGCAAATAATGTTTTGCGATTTTCCAAATGCTTTTCCATCCATAGTCTGAGCCTGTTATTTCCAGCATTCTTCTTACGATATTGTTTTTAACACCGTTTGTCATTGTTTTGGTTTTTTTGACGGTTTCGTACTCTCCGTTATTATATTCAACAGCCTCGTATGAAATTTTGTAAAGCGGGCGGAAAACGTCAATTTTTTTAATTTCGGTGCCCACTTTGTCAACCTGACTTTTAAGAGAAACACACCTACCTCCCTTAAACTCCTTCATTTCACAGCACATTGGTATTGAATCGGAATTATCTATTATTGCGGCGTGGCTGTATTCGCCATAGTTATATGTCTTGATAAGCCATGAGATGGTCCCGCTACCCTGAAAAAGAAGAACGTCGCCATGCTCTATTAGCTTAATTGCATCTTCGTATGCTATTTTCATAATATACCTTATAGTAAAAAATAGGGGGCAAAGTTTGAAACTTATACCCCCTTGAAACTTCTTGTTTTTTAAAAGCGATTATTATAGAGTTCTAGCAGCGTAATCATCCTGATTTGCGTCGATAGCACCGTACATGTAAGTTAATTCACCCGGAATAGACTTGTATGTTTTGTAAATCGCTTCATCAGATGCGGTAACAGCGTTGTTCGTGGTTGATCTGTAAGTTACGTTACCAGTCGTAGGACTTGTAGTCCAGTTAGTTCTTTGACCAGAAACACCAAGAGCTTGCCAGTAACCGGCACGATATGCTGTAGATAGCAAAGCACCCTTTTGGGAGTTAGCGATGTTTCTATGAACTCTGTGCTCTTCGTTTCCGAATAGTAGAGTTGTGTTAACAACACCGTTAACAGTTGTAGCTACAGTTCTAACCATGTAATCTGACTGTGCGTAAGCGAATGTTCCAGCGGAATAGGCTTTTTGGGTGCTAAACGCATGTGCGGCACCGCTTGCTTCAACAGGAACAGACCTGCGGTTTCTACCATCATCAATTGCGTTTTGGCTAACAGGAAAAGTTTGAGTAATTACATTGCCCGCAGTTACGGTTGTTGCACTTGTAATACCAACTAAAACGCCGCCAATTTCTTCAGTTGGACTTGAGTTATAAACTCCGTTAGTACCAACCACAATACCAGTAGGAAGTAATGCCATTATTCTTTCTCCATTACTTATCGGTATTTTCCATTATATCCAAAATAACAAAAAAATCCAGATCCTACTTTTATATACTCCGTTTTAATTATTCGCAAGTGATAATATTTCCGTTTTTGAGGGATTTTAATTCCTCAAGTTTTTCTTGATAATCTTCTTCGGAAACACACTCAGACATTCTTAGAACACGTACTTTTTTGTCATGTCCAAGGAAAACGGCCCATTTTTCATTTTCGCCAATTGAACCAAAGGTCTCTTTTAGTTCCTGCATTTGACTGTGATTGTCCACACTAAGTTTTACAAAATCATATTCGTCGCACAAGACCCTTTGTATTTGCTGCCTAACGTCGGAAAAACTAAAAAGTCTTTCAACGCCTATAAAGAATCTGTATTTAGACATTACCTTGAATGCACCAATGCCTTCAATTTGATTGTCTATAATATCACTTATCTCTTGAGTTATTGGAAAGTTCGTATGTGCAACCCAGCAGTCAAACATGTTGTTAGGACACATTGGATCATCGGGAAGGAATTCGCCAAAAGGTGTATTGATTTTTTGAAACAAAAAGGCGTCAGTGAAATTAAGATTAAAATCAGCAGCGAAATCTTCTGTTATATCTTCCATAAAATCATCGTTCATTGGAACTTGATCTTCCGGCTCTTCATTACACCATTTTTCCCAAGCTATTTTTCTTGACATGTTAGTACCTCACTTGTACTGGCTTGGCTTTATTAAGGGTTCGTCATGATTGTTCTTAAAATATTTGACGGACAGTTCATTCATAAGGGTTACGGCACGTTTTTCATTAAGCAAATCAAATTGATTGATAAGATAATTGATTGTACCTTCAGTCAGATCCCCTAAAAACAAGCAACTAATTAAAGAAGCAAAAGCTTCAACATTCTCGTAGGCATATTCAGTGATAATACTGCCATCGTCTTTGAGGTAAAATGTTATTTCGTTTCTGGTTCTTTCTGACATTATGAATTCTCTTTAATTACATTGAATAGTTTTTGAGATGATTTAGCCCAAGTGAATTCTAATGACGTTTTTATTCCGGCAGTATTTACCGCAAGGCTACCTTCTTTTCTTTTCTTGTGTATAAACCTCAAGTGTTCAACTAGCTGATCAAACTCGTCATCACCAAAAGAATTCCATCGTCCGACACCGGATTTGAAAAACTTATTGTCAAACGCGATTTCTTTTCCAGAGTTCATTTCAATAAGAAGAGAATTATCACTATTACAGAATTCCGTATGACCAGTACAATTGGTAATAATTAGGTGTTTTCCACAGGCTAGTGTTTCTAAGGCTTCGAGATTCCATCCTTCAGCCCTTGATGGGAATACTCCACAATGAATTTGCCCTATAATATTATACACCATATCTTGGGTTTTCAGTCGCGGAACGAACTGAATCTTACCGTCTAGTAGAGGAAGATATTTTGATGTCCATTCATTTGTTTCTTTTTGATCTAAAAAGAAGTTGTGCGGCATCATAACCAGAAGAACGTCTTTGTCGTTTTGAAACGCTTTGTGAAAGGCGTCTGCTAGTATATCATGACCTTTTCTTAATTCAAACTTGCCAAAATTACCAAATACAGTTAAGTCCATGCTCGGCATTGATGTTGGCTTAAACACGGCATCATTATAGCCAAGTGGAACAACATGTGTATTGTTTTTATTCACAATCTCTTTTGCCCACTGTGAGCAAACGATCAAATGATCCGGGTAGTTTAGCGAAAACTTTTCCGTTTCGTTAAATTCGTCTAACTCAAATATGGGAAAGCCAAAAAACGGCCCCTTCCCGTATGATGGGAAAAGGCCGTGTTGGTGCCATATCTTTAGACATGGCGAATTATGATGAAAGTCCTGACGAGAAAGAACCGGCTCTAGGTCTTTTATTAAATTTTCATCAGGACTGTTTTGAGATATTGGAATATAACGAAGGTCACACCCAATATCTTTCAACTCCTTCATAAAGAAGGACGAAACGTAACCGTATGACGTTGTATTTATTGGGCAGTTAAGATTCAGTTTCATCGGTGTTTTTTCTGTATGGTTGAATTTTTTCCTCGGATTCAAACATCATTCTATTCAACAGCTTTTGAACCCTGATCTCTTCCCTAATTTTCTCTCTACGGTTTTGTAGCTTTTCTTTCACTTTATTTTTTCGTTGATACTTTTTCTTTTCTTTAGATTTCTTATTCATAACCGTCAACTTTAATACGACGCATATAAACAATTTCATCACATTTAATCAGAACTGTATCGTTAGCCTTTTCGTCATTAGACGCTACAACAACCTCTAGTAGATTATCCAGTAATCCCTCAGAACATAGTTCATAGAACTGGTCCATTAATTCACCAGCCTTTGAGTGCTCAAGAATAAATGTTAGTTCTTTGTCATTTCTTAAAACTACAGATACTTTGTCAGTCCTCATTAGAAGTCAGAGCCTTCTTCTTGTGCCTGCTTGGTTGCGATCTTGAAGATATTGTCCGCTCTAACAACAACAACGCGGATTTCACGTCCATCTGCATCATTGTATTCTTCCTGAACAAGTCGTCCTGAGACAAATACCCTGTTTCCTTTCTTGACATCAAAATACTCAATATCACGCATAGCGTAGTCATTGATTTTAACGTCAATATATAGGGTTTCCTCTAGATCACGAATCTTTGTATTGACCGCAATTCTCATGCGACCAAACTTAGCTCCGTCTTGACCTTCAAAAATTTGAGGGTCTTTTACCAAGTTTCCAATAAACTTTACTTCATTCGGTTTCATTCTTCGTTCCTTAGTTAAAAAGTGTTTCTAGTAGTTTTCCGCGAATAATTTGTGCGTGACCTCTGTTTGACTGCGATAAAACAGCCGATACCAATCCATCAGTTAAGCCAAGTGCTTTTGCTGCATGACTTGTTCCTGCCTTTGTGTTAGGGTAATTGCCGACACGCAACGTTCTGGCAACCGCCGTAACTGGGTTGTAAGTTACGCCCCTGTCAGCACCATACTTAGCAGTACCAACAAGTGAATTTCCCTCATAAACCCACCGATAACTGTTCACCGTGCTCTTTAAAGCAACTAAAAATTCTCTTTGAGTCATTCGTTTTTCCTTTCGTTTTTGCGTCAACTCAATTAAATTACTAACCCATTATACCCTTGACCGCTCGGCAAGATTCGAAAATTCTTCTGAAAATCTGAAAATTCGGTGATTCTGGGGATATAGTGTAGTGTCGGTTACTCTTTTCCCGGCTTACAGCCAACAGAAGGCAAGAAAAAAGAGAAGTAGGGGTGTGCGTAGGTTAATAATGAGAAACCCAAAGAGCCTCCAACGTTGATCTTCTCCCGGAAACGGTTGATCCAAGAGACATAATTGTAGATCATCAATCATCCCTGCTTTAAAGTTAAGATTTTTTTCTTCTAGGGTTTTATTTTTTATTACCTGTTTGTCTTCGCTACCGGGAATGGTGGCGGGGACAGTATGTCTTACCTTAAACGAGTTTTAGTGTTGACTAATAACCCTTTTCCCTTTCTTGCAAAGTGTTCAGTGTTGGGCTGGTTTAACGGTGAGTTTTGATTTCTCTTAATTTTTAGATCAACCAATTTCGATGGGGGTCTAAGGGGGTGGATGATGGATTATGTTTTTGTTGATGATTCCAATATAGAGATTGGTGGAACGAGTTTAACCAATAAGGCTATAATGGAACCTAATTTAGAAAATGTGCTAATGCTTAGATGTTCAGATCTTACATCAGATTTAATAGACAGGTACAGAGATAGTGTTTGGATACTGGGCAATATAACCCACCTGTACCAGTTTGATTTAAATTCCCAAGAGATAAAAAACCTGTTAAGTCTGAAGAATATTGTCAAAATAGAGTTTGACTATAATTATTGTCCGTATAGAGGAACTATTCCACATTTTGTATTAGGGAATAAAGAGCAATGCAGATGTCCAGCTATTCCGATAATAAGAAAAATTTATACCAAAATAGCAGAAGACGCTTTAATCTTTTTTATGTCAGAGAAACAGAGAGATGTATTTTTGCAGCACATTGAATTAAAAATTGATAAAACCAGAATATTAAGCTCCTGTTTCATGAAGGATGATTTTAGTTTATTTTCTCGCTTGAGAACTGAACCAAAGAATAATAAGTATGCCATTCTTCAGGGTTATGGGGGGTGGCACAGTATGGCTAAAGGACTTAATCAGGCGGTTGATTTTTGTAGATTAAACAATTTAGATTTTGACATTCTGCCAATTGAGCCATACTATGATCATATAAAAAGACTTTCGCAATATACCGGTATGGTTTTTCTTCCAATAATAGAAGACACATGTCCAAGATGCACAATAGAAGCTAAACTTTTAGGACTAAATTTAGTTATTAACAGTAATGTTCAGCACGCATCAGAAGATTGGTTTAATTCAAATACCGAGGATTATTTAAAGGGAAGACCTGATTTTTTTTGGAAGGAAGTAAACAATGAATTTAAGTGATAGAGTAAAAAACTTTTTAAGTAATCAATTTCATATATGGAATGTAAATCTTCCTGATATTGATGAAAGTAGTAATGAAAATACCAGATTTGTAATAGTTACTCCGTTTAGGAATATTGAGAATTTTATCGCCATCAATGCCTATGTGTCATTAAACCAAAAATACTCTAATTTTAAAGTAATTTTTATAGATGACTGCTCTTGCGATTCAAGTAACTTAATGCTTAATACTGTTTTAGAAGAGGGTAATTTTGAAAACTGTTCAGTCATAACAAACCAAGAAAGAAAATACGCTCTAGAAAATATAGTAAATGCAATTCAAAATAGTGATATCAATGATGAAGATGTTGTTATTCTGGTTGATGGTGATGATTGGTTTTCAAGTCCAAATGTTTTAAATCATCTTGATCATGTATACAGTAATTACGACTGTGTTTCTACGTATGGAAGTTATTCATATTTTGCAAACGGTCTCTACCGTCGCATGGGGGTGGAACCTTCTGAGTATCCGCAGGATGTAATTAAGAATAACTCTTTCAGGCAAGACAGATGGAGAGCGTCTCATTTAAGAACGTTTAAGTTCCACATCTGGAAAGAAATTGCTTTGTTTGACCTAATGGTTCATGGATCGTATTTTAAATACGCTTATGATCAAGCTATAATGCTGCCTGTTCTTGAGATATCTGGATCAAGGTCTAAGTATATTGATAAGAATCTGTATGTGTATAATAAACTTGGGGATAATGTAGATAAAACACATGCGGTTGAGCAAACCAATTTAGCCAACATTATTAGAAGTAGGAAGCCATATGAACCTTTGTATTGAAAACTATTCTCCAGCATCTAATTCTGGACCCAACTCCTTTGGTCACAAATTGTTGAAATACATGCTGAGAAAAGGCGTTACCATCGATCAGTCATCTAGAAAGAAACTATCTTTCATATTTTCATCATCAGGTACTGGTGAAATTTATCAAAGACTGGATGGCATATACTTCAATACCGATCAAAACTGGGTAGCACAAAACCACCCTATATTGCAAACATACAGAAACGCACATGGAGTAATTTTTCAATCAAATTTTAACAAAGAATTGGTTACTAGATATTTTTCAGAGCATCCAAACGCTTGTGTTATTCATAATGGTGCTGATTTAGAAGCTATTGCAGCCGCTGAAAGTATAACAGCAGATTTAGGTTCTAGACTAGAGTGTAATGGAGATATATGGTGTTGTGCATCGTCTTGGAGACCTCATAAGAGGTTAAATGAGAATATAAGATTTTTTCAGGAACACTCTTCAAGCAATGATATACTGGTTATTGCCGGAGAATATGAGAAAAAAACTAAGGATAAAAAAATACGTTATATTGGTAATGTCACGCAAGAAACACTTTATTCGATATACAAAATGTCAAAGTATTTCATTCACTTAGCTTGGCTTGATCATTGTCCGAATGTTGTTTGTGATGCTCGCGGTGCTGGATGTCATATTATATGCTCGTCTTCTGGCGGAACTTTCGAAGTGGCCGGGCTTGGAGCGACTATAATTACAGAAGAAGACTGGGATTTTAAGCCGCTACGTCTTTACTCACCACCCGAGTTGGATTTTTCAAAAAAGACATCAAACAAATACGAATCAACAAATGATATGAATATAGTATCAGATTTTTATCTAGATTTTATTTTTAGGACAAATTATGCCACAAATAGTTAGAGACATATTCGAAAAATACATAATAGACAGATTCGATCTTCAAGATTGTATAGCTGTAAACAGTGGAACATCAGCACTTATAGCGGCTATGTGGTCTATGGATTTGGAACCCGGCGATGAAGTTATTACAACGCCACTTACTTTCATCGCAACATCTAATGCTATTGTTATTTCCGGCGGAAAACCAGTATTTGCTGATATAGACCCTAAATCATTGCTGATTGATCCGGCAGAGATAGAAAAAAAGATAACCAAAAGAACAAGGGCGATCATTCCGGTTCACTTATACGGCAGAAGTTGCAACATGGATGAAATAATGAGAATATCTCTCAAATACAATATCCCCGTAATAGAAGATACAGCACAGGCTTTTGGTGTTGGTCGATGCGGTACTATTGGAGACTGCGGAACTTTTTCATTTTATAAGACCAAGAACGTATCAACTTTTGAGGGTGGCATGATATGTATTCCAAAACACTCAAGACTTGATGCGAAAAAAATACGATCAATATGTGATCAGGGACAAGATGGGAAATACAATCACGAACACGTTGGTTTCAATTTTAGATTGGCGGAACCATTATGTTTATTAGCTTTGGAAAGAATTAAACTACATTCGGTTGGAATAAATGCAGAAACAGGAATTTATGGACCTCAAAACGGACACTATCCAAAGGTTGTTTATGATCAGCCAGCATACATAAAAAGGGGTATTACTGGAAATTGCCCAATCGCAGAAGAAGTTGCAAGAAGAATAGAAGAGGGGTCATACAATGATAGCTAAAATTATTGGTGGCGGAAAAATGGGAATGATTTATGCAGAAAAGTGTTGCATTAATAGCTTGATTTCACACGTTTTTATTGAAGATATAAACCCCAAAAACGCATTAGAGTCTCCGGTTTATAACAAATACTCAAACAAAATATCGGTAAATAAAGACTGCGATGATGCTGATTTTGTAATAATATGCACCCCTCCTAAAGATCATATTAATCAAATAAGATATTATTCTCATTTCAATATTCCAATGCTTGTTGAGAAGCCCGTTGTTTCATCACTGAATGAAATCAATGACATACCCTCATCCTCATATTCCAATATAATTGTTGGATACTGTGAAAGATACAACAAAGATCTTGAAAGACTAAAAGACTGTAAGTTTATAAGATTTCAAAGACTTGGCAAAACGCCAAACTCAAATCATGGAGTTGATGTCAATTTAGACCTTTCCGTTCATGACATTGATTTGGCAAGATTTGTTTTAGAAGAAGACCCTCTTGAAATTAGATCATACAATGTTGGTTTTGGACGAAATTACTCCACTTGTAATATAGATCTTGTTTTCAGTAATCATATTGTTAACATAGACTCGTCTTACTTTTCTTACGATCATGTAAAACCAAAGAGATTTGCTTACGGCAAGCTTAAAAATGATGACTGTTTTAATTTAGACCTTAATCAGAAAATAGATAAGATCGCATTACAGTTAAATGATTTTATAAATTTTGTTAAAACTAAAAACAGCGGTAGATTACCTACCTTGGACGATGGTATTAAAAGTTTAAAAATAGCACTTGGTGAATTATGAAAACATGCATAGTATACATTTCCTCAAGAACAAAGTGTATAGAGCTTAGCTTAAAATCTTTGTGGGACCATTTCAATCATAAATACGATTATCCAGTTAAGGTGTTTTATTTTGATGACATATACGATAATGTGAAGATAGAAACCTATAATCAAAATGTTGAATTCAAAAAAGTTGATTATAAAATACCAGAGCATATAGAAGAGACAGATTTATACTACCATAAACACTATCTTAGCTATGTTAGGTCTAGTTTTCCAAAATCCCGACTTGGCTATTTACACATGTGTAATTTTAACTCAAATCTTTATGGCTATTCCGGCACAAATCTAGAAATTTACGATTACATTATCACTCATGATGATGAGTCTGGATATAATAAGATTGTTGATTTTGATCCGATACAAATCCTAAAAGATAGCGGTAATAAAATCGGTGCCTTTTTTGTCGGGAAAAGATTAAAGAACGGACACCCACATCAAGGCCATTTAGACACTAGGATTGGTCTTTTTGATTTTACTAAAAGGTTCGTTGAAAGCAACAAGATAGATGTTTCTTCGGGCCAGCTTCAAGAAGTTCTACTTAAAAATGACCCATACCTTTTTCATTTTCTTGATTGGTGCGATACATACGTTATAGATACATCCGTGTTTGATACCAATATTTGGAAATTGTGGATTAATGAGGTAAATAAGAGTGGCGGTATCTATAAGTATAGATGGGGTGATAATGAAATCATTAGTATTTTTGCACACATCATTCAGTCCGAAATTACTGAGATTCCGGTAGTTTCTGATGGATACCATGACCAAGGTAAGTTTAGGCATATTCAAGATATTGCACCGGGAGTATTAAAATGAAAGTTAGATTTTATTCTTATGGTGGAAGCGGTTTAAAATTTATAACTAATTTTTTCAAATGCAATACAAATATTGACGTTTTTGATAAAGATCATAATCCTCATGTATTTTTAGATATAAATAATACAGATATCGATAAGCAAGTTTTTATTCATTCTAATCCAATAAATGCCGTTATTTCGTTTTGTAAAAGAAATAAAAAATCTCCCAATTGGATAAAAAATCATCTAAAACATTTAAATCAACCATATGATAAAATTCCTAAATATGTCTCTATAGAATATATTCTAGAGCATAGGCTGGATTTTGGAATTAATAATTTGTTCAAAAAATGGATTTCAGCATCAAATAATTCAAACAATATTTGTTTAGTTTCTTATGAAGATATTTTAAAATGTAATAATTATTTGCTTAATTTTTTGGAAATTGATTCACGGCTGAATATTGAGAATTCTTGGAAAGAAAGGGTATCGCGATTTACAGACTTAGATGAAGAAGTTTTTAAGGCGTTTTCTGACATATTTGAAGAAACCATATATTTAAGAGGGCAAATAGGTCCATTTTATAGAAGTTTTAATTTATGAATATCTTGTATGCTGATCCAATAGTTTATTCACCTACATCGAATAAATATAAATATTACAACGGTCTTTGTGATGGCTTAAAAGAAGTCGCGAATGTTTTTGTATACAATAAGCCATTTAACGACCTGAAAGCCGTTATAAATGAAACGGGTTTTGTTCCCGATTTTGTTATTTTTGGGTTTGGGTGGCTTGGTTCTGACTACTTCATTCACATCAAGAACTTAGATGTTCCAGTCGCCGCCATCTTATTTAAACCTCAAAACAATTTAGAGAAAAAGTTTGAGTTCTGTAGAAACAACGATGTTGACATCGTATTTGCTACTGTACCTCAGTATAAAAAATACGGCGAGATCATAGGGAAAAGAACAGAACTTTTAACCTACGGCTATTATCCAGAATTTTTTTATTCAAGAAAAGCCCAAAGAGATTTTGACATAGGGTTTAGCGGTGCCCTACATCAAAACAAACTATACAAGGAAGGTGCTTTTGAGACAGAAAATATCAGGGTTAAAATAGGAGATAAACTATCACGTATGGATTGCAATGTTTTTTGGAATGCCAGCGATGACGCATCAAAGGCTTTTATTGATGATTATTTATTGTATGCGAAAACTATGGCTAATTCTAAATTATGGGTTTGTACACCGGCACCGTTTGGTGACATATCGGCTAGGTGTTTTGAGATACTTGGCTCTTCAACAATTCCTGTCTGTCCAACAATTCCAGAAGAGTTTAAGGAAATATTAATTCCAGACGTGAACTGTCTTGAGTTTTCCTACAACCTGTCTGATTTTGAGGAAAAAATTACGGACCTATTAAGTGATAATGAAAAACTTAATAGGATGTCTCGATATTTTATTGATAATCAGGCGAATGAGCACTGTTGGGTTGGCAGGGCCAAGAAGGTTTGCGAAGTAATGAAAGAATATTTATGAGCTACATGAAAAAATACACCGACAAGTTCAATAAGCTAAAGGAAATAATAGCAAAAAAAGATCCGGTTATAGTTGAGATAGGTGCTCATTATGGAGAAGACTCTTTAAGATTTGCAGAGGCTTTTCCTGAATCTAGTATTTTCTGCTTTGAACCAGACCCAAGAAACATTTCTGTATTTAAGAAGTACGTTTGCGATGATAGGATAAAACTGTTCGAAGTAGCTTTGTCGGATAGGGTTGGATGTGCTGATTTTTATCAAAGCTATCAGTCGCAGACTGACGTTCCTGAAAAATACGATTGGATATCTCGGGATGACTATATTAATTTAGAGCTAAATAACTCTGGTTCCTCATCTCTTAAAAAAGGTTATAAGCACATTAAAGATAAGATTACTGTGAAAACAGATACTTATGCTAATTTCGTAGAAAAAAATAAAATCAACTATGTTGATCTACTATGGATAGATGTTCAAGGTGCTGAAAAAGAGGTCTTAACGGGGTGTGGTGATCATTTGTATGAGGTTAAACTAGTAATAGTAGAGTATGGTGAAAAAGAATATGATGGATATATGGATATTAATGAGACTATTAATTTTTTAAGTGCTTTTGGTTTTAAACCAATTATTAATGATGGGAATGATTTATGGCTGCTAAATCTGAAGTAATTGGTTTATACATTCATATTCCAAAAACCGGAGGAACTAGTTTAAAAAGTGTTCTAGATAAGTTTCCAAACAATGTACTAACTGAAAATTCAGATATCTATAGAAGATCTCCATTATTTTATAATGAGTTTCTGAGTGTTGTAAATTTTAAACTATCTAGAACGGAAAATACTAAAAACGTTCTGGGTGAAAACCTTTTTAATTCACTATGGAAGGTTGCAATAGTTAGGAACCCTTGGGACAGATATGTCTCAAACTGGAAATGGTTAACAAGAAAAGAAAAAACCTATCCAAAAAAAGGATGGAAATCAAGGGGATGGACCGGAGAGGATGGTAGAGTTTCTTTTGATGATTTTGTTAAGCAGATGGATTGGTGTTATAAAAATGCTCCAATTCATCAGTATCAGCATGATAAATGGCATATTAGAAATCAGATAGAGCATATAATAGATCATAAAACCGGCAAAATCATGGTGGATCATGTTGGTAGATTTGAACGTCTTGATGAAGAGTTTAAATTTATTTGTGAAAAAATAGGTATTGATGCGAATCTACCACATCTGAATCATTCTGGTCATTATAGTGGAGACGTTGTAAGGCATGATCCTATAAAAATACATTACTCAAATTATTACAATCAAGAGCTAATAGACATAGTTGCAGAAAGATGTAAGCAAGATATAGAAACTTTTGGGTATGACTATGAAAACTTATGTTAAACTAACAAACGGGTTTGGTAATAATATTTTTCAGTATGTTGCCGCAAAACTTCTTCATAAAAGATTGAATTCTGAAGAACTTATTGTTATTCCGTATTCTAAAAATTATTATGCTATCGATTCTCTTAAAGAACTTGGGATTTCTTGCGATTATAAACTTCCTAAGAAAAATTTTATACATGTTGGCGATGGTAACTACGATAAAGCACAAATGTATAATGGAAATGATGATCTTTTATTGGAAGGATATTTTGAAGATTACCGCTATTATTACCCGAATCTTGACTTAATAAAGTCTTGGTTTCCAGAAGTAAAGCCGAGAAAAGATAATGATTTAGTTGTTCATTTTAGAACTGGTGATCGTCTTTTTATGAGAAACGAGTTTTTCACAAAACCGGGTCCAAAACAATACCTTCAAGCAATAAGGCAATTTAATTTTGATAGACTTCATATAGTTACAGATATGCCAAAGTGGGGACACGTATCAAGTAGCGAGTTAAGGTCTATGAAGTTTCACAACAATGTTCCAGATTCTGAGAGGGTTGATATTAATCTCTCTGTAGACTACTTCAATTCTTTTGTTGATATGTTTTCTGAATTTTCGCCAGTTATTGAAAAAGGTTCTATACTAGAAGATTTTAACAAGATAAGATCTTTTAGAAACATCCTTTTCGAGCATGGAACGTTGGGCTGGTGGGCATCTGTTTTAAGTGGTGCTGATAAAGTCGGCGTTTACGGTCCTTGGAGACAGTGGAAGGGCGACAAAAATAAGAATCTAAGCAATATACCAATGAGAGGATGGTTTAAATGGGAATGAGGATATTAATAATTGAAGGAAGGGATAAGTCATCTAAAAGTAGAATAGTTAGTGGATTTTCAAATCTAAACAATGCTGTTTTTTGGTGTAATTCCTATGACGATATTCCTGATTCAAAATTTGATTTAACATTTGTTGATCCAAGTGTTTCTTTTGAGGTTTTTGATAAAATCAATTCTGATATGATTTTCTTCTATGACTGTCAGGATCAGCCAACCCACTTCGATCCAGATGTTGCGTATTATGAATTAAAAGACAAGGTAGTCGCCTATGCAAAAATGAGCTGGGTTGATAAAAATACTAGAAATGATTCGATTAAAAATATAGGGTTTCCATTACCTGTTTATTCTTACTTGAGAAATATAGCTAATCAGGATATTCTTTTTAAGCAGTCTTCCTTTTCTCCTTTATTGGTTTGTTCTCCGACGTTTAGATCGCTTTATGAACCTATAAAAAGTGGAGTATACAACTCAGTAGATGGTATTTCCTGTCTTTCAAATCCAGACAAAAAATTTGACATATACGGTGATAAAATTTTGCATTATATGTATAATCAACGTATAGATTGGTTGTTATCATTGTTAAAATCTAAAACCAGTTTTTATGGAGGTCTTGTTTTTTCTGAAAAAAACCTAAGCTTAGAATTTCAGTCTGATATCTTTGGAGATGTATCCGCCCTAAATCATTCTCCTGTCAAGCATATTGATATGCTATCAGCTTTATATGATTGTAAAATTGGGCTATGTCCGACCGGACATGGTAGAATAAGCTGGAGAACCTTTGATATAATGGCTTTGGGGGCTATTTTAATCTGGACTGAAACAAGTGGGGAGAAAAGCATGATAATGCCTAAAGAATATGTTGAAGTTCCTGATGGAACTGACCTGTCCTCTATTTTGAGCGGGCTAAACTATAATAAGCTATTAAAAGCGGCTCAAGACAATAGATTTCTTTTAAATAAAACTGATGATGAATTTATGAAAATCTTTATGGATCAATTGGAGAAGTAATATGAAAAACGTTTTAGTTTTTGGTGCGGGTGGTTTTATTGGAGGTCATCTTTGCAAGAAATTAGTAAAGGATGGCTATTATGTTGTCGGCGTTGACATCAAACTAAATGAATACTGGGACTATGGAAGTTCTAGAATTACAGATACTGAATATGGTCGCTTAGAAGGTCATTTCGACAGATTCTACTTGATGGACCTAAGAGATCCTAAAAATGTCGAATACCTTATCAACATGTTTAGACCTTACAGGCTTTATCAGCTTGCGGCAGACATGGGCGGTGCCGGATACATTTTCAGCGGAGAGCACGATGCTGACGTTATGCATAACTCCGCGTGTATCAATTTAAACACGCTTGACTCACTAACAAAATACTCCCGTGATACTAGAGTGTTTTATTCTTCATCGGCCTGCATTTACCCTGAGCATAATCAGCTAGACCCGGATAATCCGAACTGTGAAGAGTCTTCTGCCTATCCAGCAAATCCAGATTCTGAATACGGATGGGAAAAACTATTTAGTGAAAGAATGTACCACGCATACATGAGGAATTATGGACTTGATGTTAGAATTGCTAGGTTTCATAATGTTTTTGGTCCAGAAGGATCATGGAATAACGGCAAAGAGAAATCCCCGGCAGCAATATGCAGAAAGGTTGCAATGACCAGTGATGAATCAAATGTCGTTGAGATATGGGGAACCGGAAAACAAACCAGATCTTTTCTTTTTATTGATGAGTGCTTAGAGGGCGTTGAGAGACTTATGCAGTCTGACTGTACTGAAGTCGTAAACATAGGCTCTGATGAAATGATATCAATTAATGATTTGGCTTATATGGTTGCTGACATTGCTGGTAAACAAATAGAGCTTAAACATATTGACGGTCCACTCGGGGTAATGGGACGAAAATCTCAAAACGATTTCATAGAATCAATGATAGGATGGAGACCAACAAGAAAACTAAGGGATGGAATGGAAGTCACTTACAAATGGATATCTGAAATGATAAACGAGTAAACAAAAAAGAACCCCTAGACTTCTAGGGGTTTTTCTTATTCTGTTATGTTATTTTTCTTTTGCAGGTCTAATATTATTTTCTGCATCTCTTCTTGAGTCTCTTCGTACACTTTAATTTTATTAATTGTTGAGTTTATAAGAGTACCAAAACCGACTGCACCGCTTACTAAGCTGCACAAAATAACTATAATTGCCCTAAAGTTGTTTATTATAAAGTCTGATATTGTTTTTTTGTTAAGTATGCTATTTTCAGAGCTTGATATTGATAAGGTTTCGAGTGCGTGCTTGAAGCTACCATTAGTTACGTCGATAGGCTCTACATGTACAAGAAAATGATCGAACTTATTATCCGTTTTAATTACCGCCACGGTTAACTTAATCCAAACAATTTTGTTAGTTTTTGTAATATAACGCTTACTCATTACGTAACCGTCCAATTGGTCAGAAATGCATTTATTGACCATTTCGATATCGGCATTTAAATCAGCAATGTGTGTAATATCTTTGTAGCTTAATTTTAAAAGCTCGTATTCAGAATATCCAGTTATTGAGCAAAGTTTTTGATTTACTTTTTTAAAGTTTCCTTCACGGTCAACAACCGCTATACCAATCGGAGATTCTTCAAAAATAACTTTCCATTGCATACAATCTTCTAGATTCATCATTGTACGCTCTCAGTCTAAAGCTTTATCAAGCTCGTTTTTGATTAAACTTATCTCCTTTATTTTTTTTATGTCCGTTGTGTTAGACTCAACAATTATCGCAAGATTTTTAATTGAAACAAGTCCGTCATTAACCTTCTCGTCTATGTAGAAACCAAAAACCAGTGTTGGTATAAGAAACATTCCGGCTAATATCATACATGTCCACACAATTGACATGTTAACTAGAAGTGATTTTCTTTTTTCAAGGCTTGGGTTTTTTAGGTAGGGAACCTTTTCGTTCATGATAACTCCGTAAGAATATTTTTAGAAGACTCTTTATTTAAATGCATTGGTCGTCCCTCTATAGAAAGCCACATAGAGTTCTTATCAATACCCAAGTGTGAAAACACAGTATATCTTAAATCCTCCGGTCCACACTTCCCATCAATAGCCTCCGTAGCATACTCGTCTGAGTCTCCTACTACCCTTCCCATTTCATAAGCACCGCAAGAAATAGCAAGTGGGCATAATCCAGCCCAATGATCTCTTCCGGCATTAGCATTAATCTTCGGAGTTCTTCCGAATTCCCCGGTGATTACCAACATTACGTTATCATATAGACCTCTTTCTTTTATTGAATCCATTAACTTTCCGAGATAGGAATCTAAAACGGTTTGTCGTGATTCTAAGCCGGTCTTTATGTTGTTATGCATATCCCAGCCGCCATAATTCAATGTTACGAATTTGCAGCCGGATTCAATTAATCGAATTGCCGTCAACATGTCAGTTCCGAGACGGTTGTCTTTATAATTTTGATACTCTCTGTCCTCTTCGATTTTAAATGCCTTCGACGCCTGACCCGTAATGACGTTGATTGCCTGCTCCCGCAGGTCTGTCCATTCGCGGGCAAATAGCTGCCCCTTAATTACGGAATTCTGTTCGATGGATGATACTATTTCTTTTCTTCTTGCAAAACGTTCCAGTTCTACCTTCAATTTAAGATCATCCCTACCTTCCGCATTTGCATCATAACCCATATATTTAGAACCCATCCATGAAGCGTCGTCATGCTGGATTGGATTCACCTTAACATATGTTGGCATTCCATTTGATTCTACGTTGGTTCCATAATGACCAGACACAACACTTCCATAACTCGGCCATTTTTGACCGTTGTTTGCGAAACCCGGTTCTCCTGTCATTAACCAATGCGTTGCTGACGCATGATTTGCGTCCCTGTGACCAAATCCTCTAAATACAGATAGTCTGTCACCCCTTTTTCCAAGCTCTTTAAACAGACCGCCTAGCTGCATTCCCGCAACATTAGTTTGTGCCACACCAGTAACTGATCGGCGTTCTACAGCCGCTAAAGGGATTGGATTAAATGTTTCAATGTGTGACGGACCACCACTCAAGAAAAGATAAATGATGGCATTTTCGTTTGGCGAATATTTAGTCTTTGTATAATCTGCAAATGCAAGACTACCAGTTGACAATAACCATCCAGCAGCGGTTTTTTTAAGGAACAGTCTTCTATTCATCTTCATTTGTACTCCCCAGAGGAACTCTTAAATGACCATTTTTAGACATCCATAAAGCCAAGTCTATCATTTTTCCATCCTGTTTTATAAAAACATAAGCCAGTGGTCTACCGTATGGATCATAAGGCGTTGCACCGGGAGATAGATATACAGCTTCTGATTTCTCAATCAACTCTTCTAATTCTTTTTTCGCTTTAAGACCCTTTTCAACCTCTTCATCTGTTACATCTCTTGATCTGCGGCGTTTACTAGCCTCCCAAGCGTCGTAACCCAAACATCTAATATGCTTGTCCTCAAGGGTCACACCCCAATCAAACTGAATATCGCATACTAGAGTGTCACCATCAATTACTCTTTCGACTTTAGCCTTGTAGAGATTAAACGATGGCTCTTCCGCAAAACTAGTATTTAATAAAGCCGGGAGGACAATTAATACTAGGATCGACTTTTTCAGTATCTCCAAAAGTTTTGTATTCATATATTGTATGACCTTTACTTACGCCGTTAATACTAATAGGATTAGCATAAAAACTTGCAGACACCTGATATTTACAAACAGGAGCTATTAACATATCAACCAGTTTTAACCACAAGACCCACTTCTGAGGTTTTTTTGTGTTTATTTTTGGTAAAAACCTGTGCCAAAAACGTTTACCATATTTTTCTGATAGTTCATACCCGATTACTTTATATGCTGGCATGTCTTTGTCAATTAATATTTTGTATACGCCTTCTTGTATTGGCTGAGTAATACCCTCAATATGATCGTTATCAATTATTTCTTTTTTTAAGCGATCACGAAGAGGAAAATTATCTTGATGAATTAGAAATACTCTCATTGTATTATACTCCATAAAACCGATGGATAAAAAAACCCGGCAACATACCACAAGTTGCCGGGCAAGTGTCATCTATTTTAGGTAGATTGTACTGGGAATTTACCATAGTTGCTAACCGTCTACGTTTAATCTGTCCTTTAGTCTATCAATCACACGTCTTTCCATTGGACCACCATCCCTTAATGTAGCTTTGTCGAAAGAGGGATGGGCCGGATTTGAACCAGCATTTTGTGATGCGTTTTTTATAGAACAGAACTTGATTTAACAACACAGTACGTTTTTAGACTAGTGTAATAACCTAATTCTAATTATCCCCACTACGTTTAATAGTAGCCGCTTTGCCGTTTGCGTACTCCCGCATGTGTAATAAGAAAAGAGCGGGAGGTAGGATTCGAACCTACATAGGACTGTTTGAATCTAAGTCTTAAACTAAGTCTGTTACACTTTATTCAAAAATAAAACTCAAAACATTTTTAGCAACCTTCTGGCTTTCAACTTTCGTTGAGTTGGCCTCTTCACGGGCCATTTTGACAGCTTCTTGCAACTTCTTGATGCGAGAAAGGAATTCTGTCTTCCGCTTTGAAGGAACTGCACCAGAAAGCTTAATGGTGCTCCATACACCAACCTTAACGTCTTCTGTGAACACCTGCACTTGTGCGGGGTGCTTATCAGTAGCTTCTGCTAGTACGTGGTTCCTTGGAACCTTTTTTGTACGATTGGTAAGCTTTGGCAAGGTCTTGTAGACATTAGCCTCTTCAGAATCGTGCCACTCTTCCGCATTATCCAGCGTTGGAATATGGGATACGAACGTGTTCAGATCAACCAACTGCTTTTCTAGGAACAGAAGGTATGAGACAGGAACCCTGCCTAGAACAGTTTTGCCATCTACAACCACATCAGCAAACGCTTGAGTGTTTGCGTATTCTTGTGTTGCAACGGCATCCATCATTTCAGTTAGCAGTTCAGACGCCTCTTGGATGGCATCACTAACTGTAAACTGAACCCTCTTGGTTTCAGATGGTTGAGTTTCACCCTCTTCGTCGTCCGGTGAATAAACTCGTACCAAACCGTCAAACAATTCCGGCTTTTGTAGTCGCTTATAGGTTGATGTCAATTCCTTCTGGCATTGTGACTTCTTACCATTAACAACAGCGATGATCTGATTTAACTTTGTCATTTCTTTTCTTCCTTTTTTACTTATCCTAACACTAACATTCAGAGTTACAGGGAGGATTCGAACCCCTTAGCATCAGATTTGCAGTCTGACTTCTCGCCACAAGAATTTCGCTTCCCGTAACATTATAGTCACAACGAGTGACTATTGTTGATTTTTTTCTAAAAAAGAGGGGCGGGACTTGAACCCGCATCAGGCATCCGACTCAGGATGGTAGCGACCATTGCACCTTATTGTGTTACGTTCACCGTCTTTATCCATCACCCTCTTTAACACTATCGTATCATTTCAACAAGCTTTCTGGATTTACAAGCAGTTCAGCTTGTCCACCAAAGATTGCCCGTGGTACTTCACCCTGCCACTTCTCAACAACTTCGCTTAGCAATTCAAGCTGTTTAAGCTTAATATACGCTTCTGGATTTTCGTTCAGCTTCTGTAGCTCGTACTCTTTGGCGTCTGCTACAAGCTTGATACCTTCAGCTTCTCCACGACGTGCCTCAAGAATCTTAGCGGCTTCACCTTCACCTTCAAGCTGTAGGGCAGACTTACGCTGTTCTGCCGCCTTTGCTTCAGCCTTAGCGACTTCCTCATCCTGCTGAGCCGCAAACACTTCATCAATCGCCTCTTGGATACGTGGATTCTCATAAGTAAATCCACCAAACTGTCCAATGGTTGTAATACTAACTCCGCGTTCTTCGAAATATGGTACGACTTCTTTACGGACAGTGGCCATAATCTCATTCTTCATAGTTCGTAGTTCATCCATTGGGTACTTAGCCGCTTCATCCGCAAAAATCTCTTGAACCTTTGTTCGGATCTCCTGATCCATAATCTGTTCAAGACTTGTTACATGGACTTCGAAAAGTTTTTCTTGACTGCCCGCTTTGTTTACAACCCTACGTTCTTGAGGGGCGTAATTACTAAGGAATAGCACTGATGCATCAAAGTCCTCAATTCTGGCCGTTACACTAATTCCCGTAGAAAAGCCAACCGAATCACTAGACTCTACCCAAATCCCCTGATCTCCACCAGTACCCTTTGCGTTACTTGGTCGCCACTCTCGTGTTTCAGGAGTTGTATTAACTACAACTACTCGCTGATTTGGAATGTATTCGCCGCTGAACCACATTCGACCTGTACTCTTCCACTTTTGACCGATCTCAATGCGTCGAGATTGTACCAACTGCTTCTTCAACATTTCTTGTTTGTCTTGCGTTGTGATACTTTCCTGACTATCTGTATCAGTAACTTCTTCAAGATTCATAACAAATGGTACTTCGTTTGTGTCAATCTCCACATAGATTGGTTCCATATATGGCCGACAACCACTCATAAACAGAACAATCCCAAGAATACCAACACTTTTCAACAATCCCATCAACGACCTCCTAAACAAAAGAAAAATCCCAACAAAAGCAACAAGATATCCCAATACAGGAACATGCTGCAACCAATCATCACTACGTGTCAAAGCCGCTACCTCATTTGAGTGTAGTTGATTCACACCCACTTCCTCTTGATACTGTGGCAAAACCTGATTAGTAACGACACTATCAAAAACCATTGCCAAAAATACCAACGCAATACTCAGTGTAACCTTTCCAACCATTTACTTTCCTTTCAGTTTCTTGATTTCCTTTGAATTTGCCTGCTGTTTCCACTCAGCATAACAAGGCTTCCCGTACTTGTCAACAAAAAAGTAGTCGGCGTGGCGATAAATCGGGCCAAAAAAAACGTCATCCTGAAAACCGCCGTAACTCCCCCTTCCGAGACTTTTGCGTTCTGGCAGTTTTCGCAATCTAACTCTCCACCACAATTCGTCGTGAAAGAAGAAGTCGGTCCCATCAATTGTTTTAAGGTTTGCTCCATGTTTTGGTTTGCTGTAATTCGTTCGAATTTTTGAAACCTTTTGGAGAATCCCCTCTTTGTCAACATAAAACTGTACCCAAAACCCTCTATCGATCCGCATTCCTCTACTATCGAAAATTTCACCTTCGTCGTTGATGATGATATTCTCTTCAACATAGTTTGAAAGAAACTCTTTGTTAGAAGAATGCCCCTGCTTACGAATTTCCGTTGTAAACTTTGCGTTGATCTCTGAGTAAACGTTATCCCAGCGACGACCAACACGAGAGTCAAGGAAGTTAGACATAACTCCCCAAAGTCTGGTTGATGTATATTTCCAGCTATAATTCGGCTTCATTTTTTCACGAGTTGGTGCATCTTCATCAACCGCTTTAATCTTATCTCTTTTTCTCGTAACGTCGTCGTCATAACGACCAACTACTTCTCTAGCCGCTTTTCCGGCGTGGTTTCTATTTTTCATTTTTCTTGTTCCTTTGTTATTTTGAGTCCGTGTGGAAACGTCTTGTCTCCATACTTAGACACAAAAACAAACGTTCCATCACAGATTTTTTCTTTTTTACCGCTAGAATCTTCTCTGAACCCAACAACATTAATGTTCATTGATTTAATACCAACTTTCGTTAATTCGGCTTCAAGAAAAATAATGTCACCAAGAGAAGCACCTACATAAAAAGTCACACCTTCTACCTTTACGGTTAGTGCGGAATCGCACACGCTTGAATAAAGTGCTCTGCGAGCACATTCCGCTGCAACCCGATCCATCCGCATAAGCATATATCCACCATGAACCATTGGTCTATTGGTATCAGATGCCGTCATATAATTGCAGTCTTCTGGATAGACCGTAAACGAAGTTGTGTGCTTAGTGTGCATCGACAATCTTTCTAATCTCTTGGACCATTTTGAAGTATTTGTCTGGATTGACAATAGCGTTATCGATTTTTCCATAATGCTCTTCGATACACCGCATTAGAAGGTTTTTAAGTGCTTCATAATCCGGCTTCTCCCGCATTTTACTATTTGCAAACAGCTTTTCAAGCCTAGTTTCCCTAATTTCTGCAAGATTTTCGATTTCTTGCAGCGTAAGATCTCCACGACGAATAGCTTTAAGTTCTTCGCGATTTCTTTGGAGATCTAGGTCTTCGGTGCTTAGAATCTGATCAATTTCATCAATAAGCCTAATAAGGTGATAGGCATACTTAACGTCGAATCCATGAGTCATATAAGATTCGTATCTTTTGCTACACGGTTCGGGCTTTTTATGCTTGGCTTTATGAAGCTGACGATAGGCATACCCCTTAAAGGCTGGATAGCATAGTTTGCTCAAAAACATATGTCTATTCTCTCTGACCATTTCACCAACTCGGGTACTATGTCTGATCATATTGTATGGAACAAACACAGAGTCAATCATATTTGGATTTCCGCCAGCAACAAGATTAAAGTATTTTACGATGTTGTATATTGTAATGTCATACTCTTTTTCTTTGTATTGAATTCCGTGCTTTATGTATTGATCGAATTTTGGCGGATTAGGACCAAAACCATGAATGTATCCATAAAGATGCGGAAATAGACATTCTTTAGACGGAATAGCAAAACCGTATACGTCGATATCAGACATGTCGCCAGACACACCATATGCAACACTTCCCATATAACATTCGTACATGACGTTGTTTTTAAGAAAGCTTGGTGCGTCAACAACTTTTTGAGACATAAGTTCTTGAGTCAAAGATGGCATTATGTTAAAATCCCTACAATAGAGGCAATAACGGCAAGAATAAAACCAGTCACCATAAGCCTTGAACTAGCCTTTGAGCGGCCATAATCATAGCACATTTTGGAATAATAGGCACAGATTAGTGACAAGAAAACACAAGTTAGTCCGCAAATTTGTAAGATCATAATAAGTCCTTAAAATGGAATTTGGGTTAGTGGTTCAATAATATCGAATTCTTTTTTCTTTAACAAGCTTTGAATACGTCGTTTACCCCACTTGGCGGCATTGTTTGGCTTATTGCATGGACCTTGGGCCTGCACAATACGTCCTTCTGGATTAACCTCAATTGTTGCTTTTTCTTTATCCTTTTTTACGTGATAAATGAACGAATGTCCTTGGATACATCGACTGTCATAAGATGAAACACAGTGATGCATCTTTTTTGATTCAGCTTGCAAATCTCCAACCGTGGAGAGATACACAATGTTTTCATCCTCTAAATCACCCCAAGGTGGAGTTGGCAGTTTGGTTTCTGGCGAATATTGACGTGATGAACTATAATAGTAATTGTGATTATTGTGCCAATCCAAACTACGTCTAGCCAACCCCATTAGATCACCATTGTATGTTTCTGGATAATCATTTAAATAGGCGAATAGATTATTTATTTTTGTCAATGAGTTTAATGAAAATTCAAATCCGTTCCCACGCATAAACTTTGCAACCTTTGCAATTTCCGCATGTTTTGATTGAAGTATAACATTTGTACAACTCCTGTAAGTCCTTGACTGGACCCCAAGAAAAAAGAAAACAACCTCAGAACGTTTTTCAAGTGGTCTATTCATTTTTTTGTTAACGAAGTCAATAGATGCATCTGTGGTGCCAGACGGAATCATCTGCCAGTAAAAATTCAATCCTAGCCTTGTTGGAAGGTTCATAATTGTTTTACGGTAGTTTTTGTTGTACTGATTACAATGGTAAAAATCATTCATCCAGTTGTTAAAGTCTAAATCTTTCGACTGCTGAAGAACCTGATAACGAGAAAGTGGAACGATATCCTTACACAACAAATAAGCACAGGCGTTATACTTGAAAAAATCCTTCTGAAAATACGGAAATTTATTAAATATCGCCATTAACTCACGAATGTCAACATCATGTCGAAAACCAAGAATATTTACCAGTCTTTTTTGTGCCTGTCTTATGAGCGGATTGGCACATTTGTCCATATATCTATGCCAGCGTTCAACGAACCCTTTATTCATTGCTTGTCCGCATTTTTTAACCATCCATTGTTTAATTTTACCGACATATCGATATTGATAACCATCATATTGATAAAACGGATTTTTACTATACATTTTCTCATAAAACGCCCTACAAGCCTTTTCAGCTTTCTCAAATTTAAGAGGTTGTCGATACTTATCGTAAATCAGGGTATCACAACACCTTAAATATAAGTTCATGTAATCAGAATATGAAAAATGACTAGATGTAGGTACACTCACTCCATAGTCATCGAATGTAAGAGTAATACTAGCTCCACCATTTTTGTTTGTAATAGTGAAACCATTTTCTCTATCAGTAAACTCAATGTCAAATAGCATATCTTACAATGTCCTCATTTACAGAATAATAAAGCTTACTAGTTAGACCAAGACTCTCAATAATCTTATGACACTTACAGCATGGCTTACTCGGCATTAGCTGCATGTACTTATTCAGGCGAATAACAATCATCGTCAGCGACGAGTCTACCTTTTCTCTACCCCAAAGCTTCGAAATGGCATCAACTTCGGCGTGAAGATAAGGAAACCTAATCAGCCCACTAACTCTAAACTTGTGGGCAAAGTTGATTGCCTTAATAGACTTGTTAGACGGATCATTAACCCCAACAGATCGCAAATTATTACGTCTCCACAAGAAAGCAAAATGGTAAGTACGATAACCGTACTCACTGTCATACTCTCCCGGAAACATTGCTCTCGCAATTTCGATTGACTTGTCTATGTTTTTCATGATTTCATCATACTAAAAAAGCCCCTGTTGTCAAGGGGCTTGGGTTGAGATTTTTTAAATCGGCTCGACCTGATCGAAGTCCCGCACCATTGATATATTTACTTTTTCTTGATCCAAATGGGGAGAAAGCTTTGCAACCCTCAATCTTTCTTCCTTGGTTGCTACAGGATCGGTAATAAGAGCCTTTCCTTCGCTAGACCCTCCAAGGATAATGATGCAGGTTCCAACCGCTCCGCTTCTCTTACATCTGTATTGTCTATTTAGCTCAAACATCACTTCCACCTTAAAGTCAGTAAATTTCCGTTTTCTGTTTCTATTATGTATTCCGCATCTTCTCTAAAATCGCCGCAGTTAAAATACTTTATGTCCTTTAGTTCCCGATATTCCTGCATGTGAGTGTGTCCACAGATTAGTGTGTGGCACTTTTTTGATTTAGTGTATGCGTTTGCGGCGGAATAGAAGTCGTTCAGATAGTTTACTTTTGACTTTACTATCTTCTTGATTCTTTTCGAAACCGTTCCACCCATTCTAAGAAGTCGGTCGCCAAAAATCAAGATATTGTATGCAAAATCCCCGAAAAAGTAGATCCATTTTTTGTTGTAGATATACCTATCAAAGATATCCCCGTGAATCATTAAGATTCCGTCTCTAATGTGTTCGTTTTTTATGGTGCAAAGATTTAATTCAAGCGGGCAAAACTTTCTTAAAAAATCATCATGATTTCCGGTTATGTATACAACATTTACGCCGTCCGCTTTTAGTTCCGTTAGTTTTTCTATAAAGTCCCCGTATTCTGGTTTCCATCGCCACTTTTTTCTCAGTCTCCATCCATCCACTATGTCACCAAGAAGATAAAGATTATCATACTTGTAGTGATTGAGCACACTTAAAACGCTGCTTATATTATTGTGACCACACCCTATATGTATGTCAGATATAAACAGGCTTTTGATTTTATGTTTCTTCATAAGAACGCCCTAACAATTTCAACTGTTTTATTTATACCATTCTCTAAATGAAATGGTTTACCCATGTTTGGTAGCGTTTTCTTTGTGTAGATCTTATCTCCGAATTTTTCGTACTTTGCTATTCCGAATTTTTCCGCGTCAATAGCATTTATGATTTGTTCGTACTGTTTGAATATTGGAAATAGATGTAGCGGAGTTCCTAAGTGACCACACTCTGAGATCAATTGACAGCCGGATGTTGAGGCAACCCTATCAGCAATACATAGGTGGTCATAAAAATCACTAGATCCCGTAAAGACCCGAATATCATCATAAGCTTTTGAGAATCTTCTTTTTATTTCAGTTGTTATTCGCGGGTGTTTTGAATAAACCACTAAAACTTGCGGATCTTTTTCTTTTTCTTGTATTTTACTATTTATGAATCCATATACCGGAGTTACGTTGTCTAGCTGTTTAACCAGTCCATACTGAAAAGATGATACCACATAATGATCGGCACGGAATAATCTACAAAGTAGACTCATACCTATAGAATACATTTTGTAGTTTGCTATTCCTTTATGGAATCTAAACTTGTGCTGCGACGTAATACTGATGCACGGAACATTTATTGATTTTGCAAACCTATAGATGGTGGGTTCCCAATCCGAAATACAAAGATCCGGTCTCCCACTCATTTCCGGCCTGTTTTTTGAAAGAAATTTAGCTCCAGATATTGCGGTTTTTAGGTTATTAATGTTTCCGTTTTTATCAAAATGAAAACTTAACCCGTTTATATTACGGACATCATAACCTAACAGGCTCATATACTCATACGCATCACCATACGTATAGAATGTATAGTCGGCAGGTAATGACTCCATAAGTGCTATGGCTCTGGTACAATGCCCCAGTCCTTCACCGCACAAAGAGTATGCTATTTTCACGATACTTCCTTTCAAAAAAAAGTAGCGTGTTAGGGAATCGAACCCAAAGCGAGAGGTTTCAGAGACCTCTGCCTGCATCCAGCAGCCACGCTATCTATTCAAGCAGTTTGACGGGAATCGAACCCGCAAGGCTTTTACACCACAAATTTCACAGACTTGCTCCGCTAAACCAGTATCGGACTCAAACTGAGTAGCCCACGGGGGAATCGAACCCAACCCATTCAAGTTTCGTAGACTCGATGCCGGAATCCACCGGGCAGGCCAAACATAACTATAACAGATGAACTCTACATCCATTTTCACGAACGTCTATGATTTGTCCAATAGACCTCTTTTTTCTCCCATACGTTACTTTCCAATTTTGACTACCTTCTGTTGGTTGAATATATTGTAACATCTCACCTTTTAGAGACGGAATGAAAACAGTTCCACTTCTAATAGCAAAAATGAAGCTACCAACAGAAACCTCATTATGTCGCGGTGGACTCTTAGTTAGATCTAGTTTTACAATATTACAGTTCGAAATACCAATATAGTTAGAGCCATTGTACTTAGCAACCTCTATACATCCATTGGCATAACCGATAAATGATAATGGGTCTCCAGCAGACAACATTTCGTTTGAAAAAGATTTTATTGTTACCATTTAATTCACCACACAAACCTTTTCAAATTCGTCGTCTTCATATTCTTCCAAATCTTCTTCGCAGTATAGACTTGGATGATAGTCGTTGTCGTCCATCATTTTATACATAAGTGATCCAGCATATCCAACACTTTGATAGCTGTTTCCTTCGTCATCAGACGCATAATAGCACTCAATATCTCCATGCTCTTTTAGAAATTCTTGTAGCTCAGAAATGTATTCACTCAGTTTCATAGTAACCACTCCAATTCTCTAGGTCTTTCATTTGTCATCCTCATACCAAAAGTTTATAACATTCTTTTTTGACTTCAATGCCTTTTTGTACGTATAATAAGTTCCGCCGCTTTTAACAACTGGATTGTAAAGGGCGAAAACTGTATCACAATCCTCGATCATCTTGTCGTCACGATCAAGAAAAACTCTTTCGTGGTAGTCAGTGCTAAGATACAAAACTGTTTCGCATTTGTCAAGGACTTTTTTGTACCTTTCCCGAGATTTTGTTGGCCAAGCTTCTCCCTGCCCCTCAAAAGGTACGTATGCACAGACGGGGATTCCAACTTTCATTGCCTCTTCTGCGAGCCACAAATCCCACCCAAGAGCCATTCCGCTGATTACAGAATCGAAATCGTAAGACCTCAACTGCTGATTTAAACGACTTTTTAGCTCAATCAACCAAGGATGATCTTCTTTGTACTTACACGGACAATACTTTGGTCTATGTCCAGTTCCTGCGATTATCATATTTAATCCTCATTTTCTATTGCCTTTTGTTTATTGGTTTATTTAGTCGTTCTTTCGAAGGATAAATATGACCATTTTCGCACTTATCATTTCCATTCAGTCTTCGTTCTCTTTTACATCCGGGTGCTCTACAAATGGGACAGTATCCATAATGACTCATTATTTTACTCCTAAAAAAGCCAACAGGGAGAATCGAACTCACCGTCTAAACAGTACCAATGTTTCATAATGCCACTATACTATGTCGGCAAACTAACTTATTGAATACCTAAGTTGGATTTTTGGTTCACCCATTTCTGGAAACCTATTTCTTAGATCTTCAAATTGACTAAAGTTCCATCCCATCTTCGAGTTCCTTTTGTCCTTGTTCTGTCAACTGATAATAAAAATTCCCGTCTTCACCAATAAGTGCTTCGACTGAACCCCGTTTGATTAATTCTTCAATTTCATGTTCAAGATCATCTTGGCTAAATAAAGGTTTGCTGTGTTTTGTAATCATTCCTTTATTCACTTCATGTTTTTCAACATGATATACTACCGACTTTACTGAGCTAGACCAATAATCAGATTTTTCTAATTCATCAATATACTCGTCTGCACGCTTCATTGATGTAAAAAGCCCAATTGCAGCAGGAGGAAAAGTCTCTTCTTCAGTTTCAACCGCAGCCATTACAACATAAATGTTTTTCATTAAAACGGTGCCTCCTCGAAAGTATAAATAATCTCCAAATCGGATTGAAGTATCTCGTGGATAAAAAAATCCTTCTTATTTGCATAAACTTCCTGAACAAGATTTTTAGCATGTGTTGCGTTCTCGGCATAAACAACCGTCACCTGAGAGATATACATGCCCCACTTTTCATAAGACCACTTAACTTCAAAAAGCTTTTTAGTCATACCATTCAACCTCCATAACGGAAACGTCATTCATATCAAGAGCTAGATTTCTGCTAATCTCAAATGAATCCTTCCATCTTTCTGAATCGTTTTTAAGCGTTATGAACGTCTTGATGCCGCTTTGCAGAAATATACTCATGCAGTTACTGCATGGCAAGAAAGGAAAAGTGTATAGGGTACACTTACTCAGATCGGCGTGGGTTTTTTGGGCAAAGATCAATGCGTTAATTTCGGCATGAATAATCGTCTTATACTTTAGCTCGCGGTCGTTTAGGTAGGAGTCCTCGTTTTTCAATCCTTGAGGCATACCGTTGTAGCCAATACTAACTAAGCGGTTCTTGTCATCAACAATAACGGCACCAACCTTAGTGCTGGGATCTTTTGACCAAGACGCATAGTGTTCAGCTAGATCAAGCCATCTTTTAATCCACTTCCATTGAGGGTTTTTCTTGGTAGCTTTGTAGTCCATATCTATCCTTTCTAAAGGGGCCGGATAAGGGAGTCGAACCCATATTTTCGCTTTACGAGAGCGACGTGATTGCCATTACACTAATCCGGCTTGCAGCAGACTTTGGTCCGCTTTGTTTTATTCTTTGACTTTTTGGTGTATAATTTTGACTTTTTGGTGTATAATAAGGTGTGGTAGATAATCTACCAATCTAAAAATACTCCGGTGGGGAATCGAACCCTAACCCTCCATCCAACAATTTTAATGGGAATTCGCTTAGAAGGCGAATGTCGGCTACACCAGAGCTTAAGGAGCTTAATATGAAAGTAAAATGCGATAATTGTGACAAAGAATTTGAAAAAAAACTAGCTGATATTAAAAGAACCAAGCATAACTATTGTTGTAAAAGCTGTGCTGGACAACATAGTAATAAAATTCGCAACAAAACAACTTATTTACAGCCGCAAGGAAAATGTAAAATCTGTTCAACACCTGTACAAAGTTATAAAACCTATTGCTCAAAATGCAAGACAAAGAAATTTCCTAATGACCCAACTCTAAAAGAGGCTATCTATACAAGACATCACAAGAGTTCAGCCTTTGCATTAGTGAGGTCTAGAGCTAGAGCCATTGCTAAAAGTTTGGGATGGAAGTCATGTTCTAATTGCGGATATGACAAACATGTTGAAATAGATCACATTAAACCTATTTGCGAATTTGACGAATCCACCAAACTGTCTATCATAAACGATCCATCCAACCTTCGTCCGCTTTGCCCCAATTGTCATTGGGAGTTTAATCACGGATCATAAAGTGGGGGAGGCAGGATTCGAACCTACAAAACTACTTTTCCCAACCAATACCTCTGGTCCAAGTTTTACCACTTGGTGAAACATACATGACAAGCTTGTTATTCTCGTCAACCTTAGCAAATCCACCATTACTCAAAGTTTCCATATTTTTCACTCCAATCTTTTTTAAGAATCCAAAGTATTTTCATCACTCCTGAGTGGTGAACAGATAACATCTACTTTGATTGGTATTTCTTTAAACACTATCAGGTTATCAGACCCGTGTTCCCTTACGAGCTTTTCCATAAGATTAAGCGTATAAGGCGATTCTGGATGAGTATCGCTATAATTACTTGCATACACAGTAATATAAACTAATCCGTGTACTGGGTCCATATGCTTTTTCACAATACGCCATTCTTTACTCATTACATTCCTTTCAAAAAAGTACCGGAGGCTGGAGTTGAACCAGCAGATTCTGCCTTATGAGAGCAGATCCATAGCCCTATGCACCGGCATTTAGAACAAATACAAACAACTCTTCGATCAAATCAAGCAAAGCAGTACAATCTTCAGGATAATCATCTTGAATACCGTCGCCAATTCCTCTTAATACTTTTACGCACCTGAACAACAACTCGTCTCGATTCATTAAATAAGATCCTTGTTTTTGTTCAATATAGCACATCTATTGACCAGTATTTGAATTTTCTCGATTAAAATACCTATTGAATCAGTAATAGTTATATGCCGGTTCTTTTTAGTATTATACCATTTTACCGTTTCGCAAACATTGGTGTATCTAAAATATTCCGGTGGACAATAAATACAAAAAGCCTTATCGATGTATAATCCAAGTTCTAATAGTGTTATCGGACTAATAGTGTTTGGGTCAAAATAGAATGAAACAAAATCAGACTTATAGAGAGCATCTTGCTCCCATCTAATTTGCTGTCTAACTTGTTCTTCTGTGGCGTCCGCATTCCAGTTTTTACGCCTCGGATTATAGATATCAAAATCATCACAATCTTTGAATTGATCGCAGATAATGTCTTGCCAATCTTCAGCTTTACCGTTTTCGATTGACCCAGCCAAGAATAGCTTATATGAATTTCTGTCTTCGGTGTTGGTTTCTGGTGTATAAATCATGACGTAAACCCATACTTATCAACAAACTTAACATCTTGTAAATGCTCGAAGTATCCGTTCCAGCAATCGTAAACATCTTCACCAATTGTATCTCCCAATGCAGACACTGCGGAAGCTCTTTCTTCCTTAGAAGTGCTTTTCCAAATAAGATCATCAACTTTGGAAACGAGATTTCTTTCAATAACCCCGACAAGTTCGTCACATCCATCGGTTCTACCAAACGTGCTACCGGAAGAATAAATCACAAACACAAAAATCGGATCTTCTAAATCAGTTTCTACCGTTACATCCGGCCACTTTTCAGCTTCCCCGGTTGATACGATGAACTTGTGATCCTCATAAACTTCATGACTATAACCAGTATACGGCTTGTTGGAATAGGAGTTTTCAGAACCAATTCGGCAACTTTTTTCAACCCTTATTTTGTATTTCATAGTATTTTCCTACCATGAGTAAGGTTTATCTGACAACCATTAACAATTTCGTACCAATAATCTAACCAAGGGCCGCGAAAAGTTAAAGCGTATGTATCTTTATGAGCTATAACTTTATGACAGTTTGTTCGAGCCGTATGCTTTGGCCGTATAGACCCTTTGAAGTTTTTATTCGTCCCATCAATTTTTTCTTCCGTTACTGATCCATGCAACCAAAAAGTTACCGCATTAAATGCATGACTATGATATGCTTCCCGTGAACCCTTTTTAAAATGAAGAATTCCTATGGAAAATACAGGCTTCCACTCTATTAGGAAATACCCCGTTACTCCAGAGTTTTTACCACCATCCGGTTTAGTATAGAAAATTCGCGGAAACCATTTGCTGTGATATATTTTGCTTATTTTGCCGGACACTTCACTTCCTTTAAAGAAAACCTTTTCACAAACGGTTCTTTACCATCTTTCAGTCTTTTTAATTCAAAGTATTTATTACACCATGCCGCATAACCAATGCTGGATTCGCCAACTTTTAGATTTTCACCATTCATAATAATACCTAAGTGCTGACTGCTGGGATCGAACCAGCTTCTTCGGTTTTTCAGACCGACGCAATGACCACACCTGCTCAGTCAGCATTGATAAACTTTTCCGTACCCGCCAAAAGGAACCGCCAATTCCGATACATTTTCTTTTTTCTTGAAATAAAACTGATAGCAGGGCTTATGTCCCATTTCCCAGCGGTTACTTATTCCAACTTCTTCAACCATTTTAGCAAGACCTTCCGGTGAAATCAAGGTGTAAAAGCTTGGAATTCCACCTTTTTTGTGAATTGTTAAAACCCATGCCGAAATTTTGAGGTAATGCTTAATATTTTTGACTTTGTAAGTAGCCTTTTTAAGAGAAGGACAGTCTTTAATTTCAACTCTATCTCCTGTATTTAGAATATAATCAACCTCTGTAGTTTTAGATCCATCTAAATAAATAATCCCGGATTGATCAACACCAATACATTCATGGCTTTCATAGCCGGGAAAATGTTTCCTTGCGTATTTGGGAAACCAAAACTTAGCAATTTTTTGTTCTACAGACTCATTGTTTAGAAGTTCAACCCCCCATTCTCCAAGGGTTCTCCTATCAAGTCGCCGCCCTAATTTTTTCTTAATAACATCTTTGTTATTTTCTTGTAGTTCGTCCAGTTTAGTCTGATATTCAGAGGTTGAGATATCCCCCTTATAAACCAGAGAATGAAGATCGATAAGTTGTTTCTGCAATTCCATACTAAATCCTAACTAAGTGCAATCGCACGGACTCGAACCGAGAACTTTTGGTTGGAAGCCAAATATGATACCAGTTTCACCACGAAAGCTTTTAAAGAGGCTGGCATGGGTTTCGATCCCATCTCTTACGGTTTAACAGACCGTTGCATCACCAGATTGCTAACCAGCCAAAGTGACGATTTGGGTGCCGGTATCTCAGTAAATGTGATAAACTCACCGACTCATTTAGCATTGCTGCTAAACTTACACATAACCCAATACGTTGTCGTCGCAACGCCTGCACCTCAGTCCAGACCCGTTTCATCCACCGTTCGAGAGTAAGGGTCTCTACTAAGTTTCAGTGGGGATGGTTAACCCCCTATTCATATAGATGGGAACTATACTAGCCTCGACCAAGAGACTTTATACCTTTTTGTACCACATCATACTTCGCACGAAGTTTAAACCACCATGAATCAAGATACTTACTGCTAGAAAGCAAATAGCTGCGGTAATAGTCATTACTTAAAAACCCTTTCTTTCTCCATTTCTTGGATTTTCTTGCGAATAGCTTCCGGTGACTCTTTTTCCAGAACCTCAAGTTTCTTTTTTAGTTCCTTTAACTCCTTCATTTTAGCATCCCGATTCAGCTTGTCAAGCCTTTTCTTTTCTTTTTCAGCTTCGTAATCCTCATACGCCGACATTTCTACTTTGTACTTAGACATTTTTTGATTGTACTGATTAAGCTTTATTTTGTACTTAGTCATTTCTGATTCATAACGCGGGTTTTCTACTATCTTACATGCCTGAAAATATATTTCACAGACGGTATCGCCATAAACATCGTAAATATGTTGACTTAACATAGCGTCTTCTGGAAGATCTTTTATTAGTTTAAGTAGTTCTTTTTTGGTTATACCTTCGTATAGATCAATATTAGAATATTGTTTTATTGTTTTTGATGGTTTTGTTGGCTTTTGTGGTTTATATGGTTTCTTCATTTTCCAAATCCTTTCCTTTTAAAGCTGAAAGCTTAGAAGTCGGTTATGTATCCGACGACACCATATCGCTGTGCCCACTCACCATGCTAAGAATAACATGGAAACTATCCTAGAGTCAGTCACGCTAATTTTTGGTAACAAGGCAATTAGAAGCCCCGTGACTTAAACAGCCAAAGCGAAATTTCTTTCTGCATTTACATTTTGTCGATTTTTTAACTGGCCCTTCGACAAACCAGTACATGCAGTTATTACCTAGACAACCAATCGATACCATTACGCTCCCATATATTAATCTCAAGTGGAAGCGGGCGGAGTCGAACCGCCGTGTTGCATTGCTTTGACAATAACGTCTACATGCTTATTTTTTTCTTCTATGTCTCTTTAGACTAAAATGGACACAACATGCCCAATCAACATCTTCTCTGCCCCCAGTACAGCATGATATATCGGGAATTAGTTTCCTCCCGCATTCTGGGCACTTAACTTTAGTCTTTAGTACATCTTTAATTTTGGGAGTTGATTCTTTAATGTTGGTGGCGACACTACCAGTAAAAGAACAGTATTTTGATTTGTCGCCCCTCTTTTTCTTCTCACGTTTTGGATAATTTTTCATTCTTTGCATTCCTCATAATAGAGTAGCCCATGATGGAATCGAACCAACGTCTTCTGGATGTAAGCCAGATATATTACCATTATACGAATGGGCCATGAAGTCAGTACGACGGGATTCGAACCCGCATTGTCTTTATTGCATTATGACGGCGGCTAATAGGCCGCTGCGTTTTCCGAGAGGATTCGCATCCCCTATTTTCGCCACGTACTGAGTGCCCCCACGAGGACTCGAACCCCGACCGAAGAGTTAAAAGCTCCATGTTCTGCCAGTTAAACTATAAGGGCTTGTGGTCATCTGCGGCTATCGCCGCTGAATCCGATGCCGGGACATGTTAATAGCTTCCAAGCATAATTTTTTCAGGTTTGTCAGAAACCGCAAACATAATTTTTTCATCATATGATGGCAAAACGCCATCAACGTCTTCAAAGAACTGTACTATTTTTTTCGAATACTCGGGAGAAAATGTTTCAACATCGATACCGTATACTTGCATGACACATGTTTTGATTCCCAACAGTCTTGCAGTTCTCATTTCTTTTAGATTTCTGTAGTTAAAGACAGCCTGTTTATCATAAAAAAATTCAAAATCTTCTTCATTAATCAGAAAACGGTCTGGGTAAACATCATACGTTTCTTTAAATGCTCGTTTTATTAGATGGAATAGTCTAGCTGTTATATCATCAATTAACGCATCATTATCATAAACAATAATGTTATTATGTATACCAATGGATGTATAGTAAATCAGCTTAGTTAAGTCTTTGTCCACTTTCTATCCTTTCTTGAGAAGCGGTGGGCACGGGAATTGAACCCGCAAGGCCAATTAAGACCCCTAGTTTTCCAGACTAGTGTAGCCAACCAATATCTACCTACCCACCAATTGTTGACCCGTAAGAACTATTAAATACCAAGACCAAATAGTAATTGAGAGCAGTATGACAGTTTTTATTTTTTCGAGCATTCCTAACCTTTTTTCTTTACCAGTGCGATCTAGGGGACTCGAACCCCTAACACTGACATGGCAAGCCAGCGTGATACCAATTTCACCAAGAACGCAGTTTAAAGTTACCCCTTTCAGATTCGAACTGAATACATTAGTCTTATCAGGACTAACCCGCCAAACCAGACGGACAGGGGTAATTATATCACCCTTATGGTTCAATTTGAGCGGAAACGACAAGAATTGAACTTGCACCGGTTTTACCCGGAGTTGTTTAGCAAACAACCGCGACAAACCAATATTCGCCTCGCTTCCAGAATCCATCTTATCTCATATACATAGGAACATGGGTAATTCCAAAATGAACACGCTCTGAATAATATCCGTTTGACTCTCCAAGCCACCTAATTACCACAGTTCCCTTGTCAGTAACTAGAGTATAGATAGTCCAAGTATATGATTCGTGTGGAGTATAATCAACGTCTACTGGATCATCGTCGTCCTCACTAACTGCTAACACAGTGCTTCCAATCAATGACTCTAAATCCCCGATAATATCCCAGACATAAACACGCTCACAGCAATCCTGCATATGATACATATTGTATGCTTCATTTCCACATACGAAAATTACCTCGTCATCATACTGCCGAACCTGATCAATCTTCTTTCCGATTAACGTTGAAATATCCATTGCATTTCCTTTCTTATTGAAATTAGTACCCAAGATCGGATTCGAACCGATACGCCTTACGGCACCGGATTTTGAGTCCAGCGTGTCTGCCAATTCCACCACATGGGCTTATAGTACCGGGAGGGAGATTTGAACTCCCACGCCATAAGGCACGAGTTTCTAAGACTCGCATGTCTGCCAATTCCATCACCCCGGCATTTGTTATGTCTCGCAAATAAGCTTAACAACTGTATATGGATTTCCTAAACTTTCAGTATAATCAGTTGAAAACTCGAATTTGCAATCTTTTGGATCTAGTTCTAATCTGTTTACTTCATCAATCAGTTCTTGGAGCGTTGTAGCTCCAGAGATTGTATGATAAAACTTGTTTTTTATTTGATGCATTTAATTAATTTCTCATAACTTGGTGTATAATAATGTGACGACGTATACAGGTACTGAAAATCAATTTTGAGGGTTTAAAAATGAAAGCTTTTATTTGTAATTTTTGTGGAAAAGAATTTACAAGAACAGATAGTGATTCACATAAATTTAAAACAGGTCAAAGGGAAAACATTTATTGCTCCCACAAGTGTTTTAGCAAAAAAAGATCAAAAGAAGGAAGCGTTGAAATTAATTGTGGGTTTTGTAACAAACTTCTTATAAAACAGAAAAACGAGGTTAAAAAAAGTAAAAGCGGTAAGGTTTTTTGCAACAGATCTTGTATGGGCAAATACCATAACGCGAATAAAAAACATGGATCAAAAAGATCTAAGTTAGAATTATACATACAAAACCAATTAACTAACCAATATCCTAATTTAGAAATTTTGTATAACGATATTTCCGCAATAGGTTCTGAACTCGATATTTACATTCCCTCTTTATGTTTAGCTTTTGAGCTTAACGGGATATTTCATTATGAGCCTATATTTGGGGAAGATAAGTTAAGTAAAACGCAAACTAATGATCAAAGAAAATTTCAGGCATGTATAGAAAATAACATTGCTTTGTGTATAATAGACACTTCACATCAAAAATATTTCAAACAAAAAAGCTCTGATAAATTTTTAGAAATCATTTTAAGCATAATAAACGAAAAACTAAGCAGCGTATAGGGGAATCGAACCCCTGCTTCGAAATCGACAGTCTCGCGTGCTTCCATTACACCAATACGCCAAAAAAAAGAAGCTGCCAGCAACTACTACACATGCTGGTTCTTTCCAGAATTTTAAACCGGCTCTGGCCCATAGAGGGGTCTAGTGACATATTTCTTATCCGATACTTGAATCAATTTTGCTTGCGACAAAATCATTCTAACTTACTGACCAGCTTTGTCAATCGTTTTCTCGGGAAATTCAGCTTCAGTACCGCCGACAGGACTCGAACCTGCATTGGGATTTCTCCCCCGGTTTAAGAGACCGGTGTACAACCAATTATACCACGACGGCATGTAAAAAAAGCACCCGACGAGAGAATCGAACTCTCTAAGCAAAAGTTTTGGAGACTTTTCGCAGTACCCACCTGCTGATCGGGTGTGTTTAGCAGCCAGAGAGAGACTCGAACTCCCATACCGTTCTAGACGGACTACACGAAGTTAACAGCTTCGTCGCTTACCTAATTAGCGTATCTGGCTTTATACGAAGTCATTTAGATGGGATTCGAACCCATATCTCCCGGCTTGCCGCCGGACGTGTTTCCGTTACACCACTAAACAATTACCAACAACTATCAGTTTGATCAGAACCTATTTTGTTGATAATTACCTATTGATCAGATAGGTGTTTTTATTAAAGCGGTGATGATAGGAATCGAACCTACCCAAGAAACCGGTATTCTTGCCATTACTCACCAGTCAAGCAGACGGGAATCGAACCCGCACGGCTACTTTATTCACCACTAGTTTCCAAAACTAGTACAGCAAACCAATATCTGACTCTGCCTATTGTTAATTATGTTGTTTTTGCCAATACCCCCTCGTAGGTTTCTTAATATTGTATTTTTTACACCACTTTTCTACAGCTTTGTCTGAGACTCCAAATTCTTCAGCTAATTGCGATGTGGGTTTTTTCCATACTAACTTTTCCAACTCTTCTTTGTTAGGCCATTGAATTCTATTTTGCCGTTCTATAGTACACGGCCTACAATATGTACCCTTTTTCCAAACATTAGATTCACATTTTATACATTTATATTTGGCACCGGCTGTATTATGCTTCCTATTTTTCTTGCATTGGTCAGTTTGAGAATGACAGTTGGGACAAAGAAAGCGTAAATTTTTTGGTCTATTGTCTTGCCAGTTTTGATTAATATGATCAATGTGTAAAGTTATAGATTTACCATTCCATTGACCATCGTTACCACAACTTTCGCATTTGTATTCTCTCCCGTATTCAATTAAGCCTCTTTTTAGAATGGAGTGTTTTGTTCTTCTTCCATTAGTTTCTATTATCAATATTTGTTGCCAAGTTTTTTTGTTAGATCTATTTTTAGACGCATTTCCTTTTTTAAAATGAGAAACGTCTATCTTGTATTTTTTAATGTTTTCTTTTAAATATTTGTAGCTAGATCCGCTAACACTGAGATTTAAATATTTAAATACTTGTGCATATGACAGACTTTGTTGCACAGCTTCTACTAATTCTTCTTTGGTGTATGTATGCATTGATCCCCTCCTTATCTTGAACCAAGATATTATACCCCATTCGAACCCTCAATCAGTTATAAATTGACATTAAAATTTGAGTTTTTGTAGAAAAAGTGACACTAGGGGGAGTCGAACCCGCCAACTTTACTTTGAAAGAGTAACGTCCTTACCATTAGACCATAGTGCCGTTTTCGATTTTTTTAATACAGGAACAAGAAATCGAGCCTTTCCAGAACTTCCCACTATTTTAGTGGACGTGTTTATTAGGCACGCTGTGGGTAATCTCTGTATAAAGTCACGAACCAAGGAATTAAACCCCGACTCCTCCCCTATCTGGAGAGTGTGCTATCGTTACACCAATTCGTGTGGTTTCGGCACCCTTCAGTCATGAGCCAAAGGGACTGATCAGATTTAGCCGAGTGACGAGATACGGAATCGAACCGCTTAGCTCAAGAGCATTGGTGTTACAGACCAATTCTGATCCCACTCAGAAGTCTCGCCATTGTATTATTCCAACTTAGTTGTTCCATCTTCAACTTCTGCATGACAGTTTGCACACAGTATTACACACTTTTTCATTTCTTTTTCAATATCAGACCATTTTCTTCCCTCTCCACACGCCCATCCTATATTGAATTTTTTATCTTTAGGATCAATATGATGAAAGTGTAAAGCATTTGGTGTTTTATTGTACCCGCAAATTTGACATTCAGATTTTTCTTTTATTTCTCGTACCTTGTTTCTTTTTGCTTGTTTGCCGTTTGCAACTCGTTCCTTATGCTTACTATTTCCTTTTAAGTAATTCTTGATGTATTCATTGTAGCATAATCGACACTCGTGTCTTCTTTTTCGAGTTTTTCCTCCGCTTGAGTTGCTTACTTGCCGTATGGGAAAATCGTCAACATGTTTTTCTTGATTGCATTTTTTACAAAATTTAGTCTCTTTGGCCATTGTTACCCCTTTGTGTAAAATATACTGTCTCAGTATTATATACGCCAAAAGGTCTTATAAGCTGTTAAATTTGCGATTTTTTAAAAAAGTACGGAGCCTGCGATTCGAACGCAGTTGAGAACCTTTATAAGAAGCTCTAAGATCACCAACCTTCCGCTCCGCATGTAGTGTGGATGGACTTTCTCGCTTACTGCCCTGTCCACACTTTTATTTTACCACTTGTTTTTCAGTTGTCAAGGATCGTTTTTCTGGTTTCCCAGATTTTTGAGCGGCGGGTAGGCGAATCGAACGCCTTCGGCTTTTTCAAACCGGCTTCTGTTTTCGAAACAGACACATTACCTCTCTGTCAACCCGCCTTTTAAGTGGAACCCGAGGGAGTCGAACCCTTCTACAAACGGATTTGCAAGACCCGTCGCCAGTCCCGCTGGTGATCCCATTTAAATCGTGTCGTAGACACAAAAAAAAGGCTAGGAAAACTTTCGTTCACCTAGCCTTGTACTCATTTGGTGAACGTATTATTAGCTTGGACCATTATCAACGGCATACGCAAAGAGTCCGCGAATGACTGAAGATAATTCAGACACTTGATGCCATTCGGGTTTTCTTGTTATATTACTCATTGATACAAACCTTTAATACGTTAAAAACAATATAGCTCTACACATTTTTCAGTAAGAATTTAATCACGGAGGTTGTGCGGGCCTCCCTCGTGAACTATATCTAAATATCCCCGCACCGATAAGTAGCGAAAGTATGGAGTTGAACCATATTTGGATTAGCTTATGAGGCTAACTCAGATACCGACCTGCCCTCCGCGTCATGTCTACATTATTATACTCCTAAGAAGAGGATTTTGTAGAGAGTTTTTTACATTTTTCTTGAATAGCGATTGGGATCGGCCAATCCGTTATCCAGACGCGATACGGAGGTTGTATAATCCCCGTAATCATCGCGGCAAACAACTCTTCCATCTTCTAGGTGTTCGACAACCATAGATTTGTGTGAACCAAACCTTGATGGAGTCGTGATTTTTGTCAACTTGCCCTCATGCTTAACAGCAGTATTGTACTTCGCCATTGCTATTCTCCTACGGTGAAATCAAGAAAAGAAAAAGGGATAGAACTAAAACGGCAATCACAAAAACGCCCACAATCTTTACTAGCAAAACTGACGGATTAATATGAACGCGGTAAAAGTCGGTCAGTTGCTGATCTGCCTCTTTTTGAGACAGACCAGTTGCCTGAAGCTGATACATAGCCTGCAACTCATTGAGTGAACCATTGTGATATTTAGCACAAATGTCGTAGACAATATGATCGTTCTCAAAGGTTCTCATTCTTTATTCCTTATGATAAGTTTTAACAGAAGTTCTGGGCTTGAAAGCATTTCCTCAACGGGATGGCTTTCTTTTTTTCTTGCCTCAAACAAATATCCAGACAACGGATGATCCTTGACTGCAAGTGCGAACCGCTTGCGATTTTTAATATCTCCATATGAAAACCAGATGTTGTCTAGCTCTTCCTTCATTTTATCAACAAACGCCTTGATTTCAAGCGTTTGCTCTGAAATTTCTGGAAAATACTGCAAGACCTCATCTTCTTCGCCCTTCAAGATAAAAGGGAGAATATTCTTTGGATGAAGGATGTTACCGTTATTGTTTAGTCGATGCAAAGCAATATACTCTGCGGATTTGATTTTAATACGACGGTCATGAATGTCTCGCAATACAAGACCCTCGAACGTTTTGTCGTTCTTAACCAATTCCTCAATATAACGCTGTGCATCTACTTCGTTACCAAAACCATTAACTTCTGGTAGACAAGCACCAATCCAAGAGGTCTCATTTGAAACGAATGAAGGACTGCATTCATTTGATCCATCAAAACATGTCAACAGGTACGCCGTTGGCTCTTTGTAATCACGCACAATCTTATTATAACGAGAACAAAGTTCGAAACAATAAGTATAATGTGGGTGTAGATTCAGTTCCCAGCCCGGCAAGGCAATTGTGAACAAATCACGCCAAGACATGCCGGAATTATTAACCTCTCCATCACCAAATGAATTACGTGTGTTTAGATGCCATTTATCATTCCATCGATACACGATGATTAAAGATCCATCTTCCTTATGGTATCCTAAACAATCCTCCCACACAAACTGATTCTGTTCTTTTGGGTATTCACCCAAATTGAAGAATCGATCAAAAGCACGAGCAATTAGCGGCCAGCCATCTTTGTGAGTAACTAGACCGCGACACTCGCGGACGAAATCGGTAAATCGATGATTATAAGAATCGATCTGGTCATAGTTTAAGATAACTCGACCGTCTTCATGACAGTTGCTTTTAATTCCATACTTCGACTCAAGTTCCTGTAGGGTTACACCAGACCGAAGCATTTCCAAAATCTTCATTACTTAATTCCTAAATAATTGACTTCTCCAAGCTTTCCCTCAATTGTAGCATGTCCTTCGAATCTGTCAAACATTTTCTGGATAGTTTCCAGCGGAACCCCGTGAGAATTCCGTTTGGCACACTCCTGAACATTCCACGCCCAACTGGTATTCGGGTAAACAAGTGTTACCCCATAACCATTATTTCGGGCTAAATCAATATAGGCTTTCATCTCTTTTAGGGTTGTGTTCGTATTGTCTACGACGATATTGCGAACATGCTTTTCCATCGCCGTAGCAACACGATCACGATTCCACCTATGGGCTTTTGCAAGATATTGCGGCTGAAAATTATAGACACCGTTTTCATCCAACCAATGATCATCGGTTGAGAAGATAAAACAGTCGCTATTGTTCACTTGCAGAAACTTGCGTAGCTTATTAGCAGCGTAGGTTTTGCCAGAAGATGGTAAGCCCCTACAGATAAATAAATTTTTCTCATACATCGTAATCATTAAACCTCTTTCTATATTTTTCCATAAAAGTAATTTGTTCTATATTTTTTTTTATTAATGAGCGATCTACCTGAACATCTATTAGGCTATATTGTAAATTATTTGCATCACAATATTTTTTTGCTGCATCTACTTTTGCTTTAACACTAGGGGTTTCCCATAACTTCTTTGGCTTTATTTCTACAATTATAGAACCATTAATTATAAAGTCTGGTCTATAGGTTCGATCTTTTCCATGAAATTGATATGGTATTGATATATTTTCAGCACTTTTCCAGTCGATGCAATTATTATCCATTTGGATCATGTAGCATACTTCACGTAATGATCTAAAAAACTTTCCTTTATACCATCCCTTGTATCCATTTCCAGACCCATTCGGGGATGGCTTATTATACATTGGATTTTTTTTACCGCTTGAAGCTTCTCTATTTTTTTGTTTTTTCTTGTCTAATAAATGACTGGCTTTCTTTTTGCCATATTTTTTTTCCCATATTTCATAGAATGTTTTTCCATGCATAGGGTTGTTTTCTCCTGTGTTTAGCCTCCTTAGCTTTTCTTTTGTTTTTTCTGAGTGCTTACTTCCTATTTTAGAAGAACTAATTTTTGACTTTGCTTCTGGAGAGTGATTTTTCCCAAAGAAAGCATTATTTTTTCCTGTGTTTTCACCCTTTGTTGCAAAACGGGATATAAAACCAGAATCGCGACTAGCACATGCTCTACATTTTGAGTTTTTTTTATTAGCTGTATAGTATCCGCTTTGTGACTTATATTCTAAAATTTTTTCGCATATTGGGCATTTTCTTGTTAACATTAACTTACTCCAGCAGAAAGGTATATTTAATCCGGTTAAACCGCCTATTAATAAATACACCATTTTAAGTTTTAGGAGTAGGTTATTGTATCATATTACCATCCCTTCAGATCACCACTATGATGATCGCTTACAAAAATATCAGTATTCATGGCAATCTTGAACAGTTCACTAAAAGCTACTGGTCGAAAATTCCATCGTGGATTGTCAACGCCAACATCAAAAATCCTACCACGAGTAAAATCAGAATGCAGGTGATTATGACAATTGCCGGTTAAATGAACTTTGCCCATCCTTCTCATAAAAAAGTTTTGGTTGTGAGTCTTGATGCACCACACAAATTCATTTTGAACATTTTCAATAGAGTGTCTTTCATCTAGCTTTTGAATATTATTAAATTTAGATGGATACACGGAAAGCTGATATGATGGATTAGAACTAAATCCATGAACTCTCTCATGCTTTGTTGCACCGAATCCATTCTGAATAGCAATCATTTGAAGCTGATCAATTTCACCCTCTTTTGAGGAATAGATAATATAACCCTTTCCATTTTTATTACCATCAGAATGTGCATATGCTTCCAGAAGAATTTTAAATTGTTCCTGATTTATATCATCTAATTGTGGATCATTTCCTTTGATCTTAAACTTCGATAGTTCTTCAGGAAGATAAAAATTAAAAGAAACATATTTGTCGTTCTTTAGTTCCTCGAAGTCTAAATCAAGTTTCTTTAATACAGATCTTAGATATTTCTGTTTGTGGTCTTTTTTAATCCTAATACGTACTAATTTAGTATCATTTTTTACAGAACCATCAGAGGAAATAAGGACGTACAACTTAATAAGATCATTGCTTAATTTGATGCCAGATTGATTAGTGTGGATTCCACACCTTTTGAATTTAGCCGTTTTTCTTTTAAATAAGTCTTGAGCAGATATTTTATGCACGATATGATCAGATTGACCAAAATGAATCATTGTATGATTAGAAGTAACCCTTAGATTAATAGATTTTCCTTCATGTGTATACATATCGCCAATATAATCAAATGATAATACATCTTTTACAGTATCGTCAACAATTTTTCCCAATTGCTGACTATATGTGGGTAATGGCTCACCAACAATAATTTGATCATGTTTTTTCCATCCAGAATATGTAAGAATTTCTGTTTCCTTATCTACACAATGTCCGTGTAGCATGATGCTACCACGACCGCTTTCATTCCAGCTTGCCAATGGGTAATGCATCATACAAATAAGCTTCTTGTCAAACCGGAACTCGTTGTAGTGTCCGGTCCAAATAAACATGTCGCGATTCTTCCATGCATTCTTGTCATGGTTTCCAAAAATATGAGCAATGTTTCGGCAATTAATCAGGTTACGAAACTTCCTTGCCTTATCTGGACCACCAAAAGCCCAATCACCCATACTAATTAGAAGATCGTTTTCACCAACAGTCTCATTAATATTTTCAATTAGCGTATTGGTCATTTCAATTGGATTATCAAACTGTCGATCAGCACCACGATCCCAGTCAGTGCTTCCAGCACAAATATTCTTGTGGTAAGCATGTAGATCACTAGTAATGAACAGGCGTTCAAAACAAATATCATCTTTGAATGGATCAAAAAAGTTAAACATTACGATATCCCAACTTTAATTTCTGTTAAAATAATTCCTAGTAGGTTTTGACCCCAACGATATATGTTACCATCTTTTAAAGCGTCCTCTTCTGAGAATCCAATTCCCCAAATCCTATCGGTTGGTGACGCCTCGACCAAGATTTTATCTTCGGTTCTCAAGAGTGCAAGTCGAATGTCTTCATTTTCGTCAATTTTGTGCCAGCATCCAGTGAAAACAATCTGTTGACAAACAGAATCCCAAACTTCTGGATCAAAATTTTTAACCTTACGACCAAGCCGCTTCTGTTCTCTTGGGGACTCAGTTTCCATAATGGCATCTAGTGTTTCTTTATCCTTAAACAATTTCGCTTTATGAGCCATCATAAACTGTTCGACACAATTATAACGAACGCCTCGATACCAAAACGGCGAATAATGCCAATTAGAAAACGGTGAAGCTGTTCTATAAAAAAAGTGATAAGATTTATTCATTCAGCCATTCCTCTAAGTTGTCACAAGCATTTTTTAGTTTAGAAAATTCACCAATTCCCTTAT
>Ga0208019_1000035_pt1 | contig 61522 bp, 38 predicted proteins | sample CB_VirMetaG_5_FD_184540 | JGI IMG/M metagenome (GOLD analysis project Ga0208019, IMG submission 184540) | Freshwater to marine saline gradient viral communities from Chesapeake Bay - CB_1508_1D Viral MetaG (SPAdes) (version 4) | ecosystem: Environmental > Aquatic > Marine > Coastal | place: USA... | reverse complement strand
TACTCCTACACCATCGGTTACTAATACCTCAACACCTACAAATACTCCGACCGATACTCCTTCAGTAACTAATACTAGTACTCCTACACCATCGGTTACCCCTACAAATACACCTTCACAAACAGTAACTAACACACCTACATTATCAGTAACACCAACAAATACACCTAATTCATCGGCACCAGTAACACCAACACCAACTAATACGAGTACACCAAACAGTACACCAACACCTACCCCAACACCGACAACATCCGCAGCAGCTCTTCTTAGTTGTTATGTCGCAGGACCTTTAACTGCAGATACCAGTAATGGGGCAGTATTCGATAGAAGTATTAACGTTAGTGGTATGTTAGAGGTCATTGCCGGTGCGGTTGGTGGTCAGGCAGCGGTACCTGATGAATTCGCTAAAAAAGTGGCTCGTTCGTTCCAATTAATAATGGACCCGTCAGCATCGGGAATTACTTTGTCATATCAAAATAATTTAGTGGCAACATTAAGAGGTGATGTAGGTACAATACACGAAGGATTACCCACAGCTCAAAGAGTTGGATATGGTAATGGAGACGACTATGACCCTAATTGGTTAACCGATGAAGGTATATCAGGATATACAGGATATCAAGAATTCTTAGATACCCACGCAGTTAATGACATGGTATGGTACCAAAGTGGTTCCACAAGTGGTGATACTGTAATATCTGAGGTATTTGAACATATTTTCCATACCGTTCACTTATTTGGTATTATGGGTGCGGTTCCAGGGTCATCAACTGCAGTAAATTGGATGGCGGAAGAAAACCCAAATTGGCAAACGACTGACCTACACTTATCTATGAAACAAGCCATTGATAATGGTATGTACGACCCTAGTGGTTACGCACCTGATTGGAGTGGGGATACCGGTCAAGCTCAAGTGGCGTATAAAGAGTATATGTACTTATTAAACTTCGGTATGTGGGAAATGTCCGAGTTTTGGGATGGTGGTTCATTATCTCCAGAATGGAATGATAATATGAGAACCCCGTCAGGTATTCAGACAAATAATATTTTAGGTTACAACCTATTTAATTCTTATTTTGCACCAGTTTTAACTAAACCAAGTTTTGTAACACTAAGAAATATTTTCCAAAATAATGGAGGTGGAGTTTCAGGTTATTTTGCGGATGATTGTATAACACCCACACCAACACCCACACCAACTAACACGAGTACACCAAATAGATAATTATGGAATTTTTTATAAAACAAAATAGTTCACTACCAATCCTTAAAATGAAAGTTGTTAAGGATGGAAGAACCAATGCTTGGAAAGTTTTTGATGAAGACTTAGACAACGCAACAATTCGTTTTTCAATGAAAGAGGAATCAACAGGAATTCCAAAAATTTTGATGAATAACGCATACATAGTTGAAAAATTAAAAAATAATCCCGATTCTAATACAGAATATTACATTTATTATAAATGGACTTCTCGTGATACAAGAAGAAAAGGTAGGTTCATAGGTGAGTTTTCAATTATTAATTCGATGGGTGAACTAATTGCACCAATAAGGGAAACTTTATATATCAATATAATTTGACAATCTAAATAGACCATTTTATATTTAAGTCAAATGTCAAGAGTAATCTCACCAAAAGTGAGAGCAAATGTCTCAGACGGTAAAACTTAATATTATGGTATCACAAAAAGAAATTGAAGAATTCCTACTGGGAGAGGACCCCGAAAAATACATCGTAGCACTCGAATACGATTATCAAACATCAAAGATTTTTAAGATTATTCAAGACCCTGAAAAAGGTAAGATTATCAAGCCCGATAATTTTGTTCCGTTTGCTTGGGTTGGTAACTTACATGACAAAAATTTTTATAAGGGTAATAAGTTTGCCCAAAAAACCGCAATGTCTGAATGTGGTATTATCATTGATAAATTAGAAACACATGGAGACCCCCGATTAGAGAACGGTCTTCGTTTTTTGGTTAAGACCACAAAAACATACCAACACCTCGTTAACTTTTTCAAACAAGGTGGGTTAAATCCGTGGGACCGAGAAAATTCTGACGCAATACAAATCTTACCCCCCGTAGAACAATACCTTGTTCAAAAACAAAAACGTTTGTTTAAGGGTTTTGAAGAATACGATGAGGTTCACCGATTTGTATTCGATATCGAGACCACAGGTCTTTCTCCTGAACAGAGTCGTATTTTCCTTATTGGGATGAAAGACAATCGTGGTTTTGTTCATTCATTATCTGCTCAAAATGAAGAAGAAGAAAAACAGATGATTATCGACTTCTTCTATACGATTGACTACCTAAAACCGAGTTTGGTTGGAGGTTATAACTCAGCATTCTTTGACTTCCCCTTTATTCTTCGTAGAGCAGAAATCTTAGGTTTGGATGTTAAAAAAATTGTTAAAACACTTAACCCTGAAGTTTCCATTCGTCAGAAAGAAGGAATGTTGAAACTTGCCAATGAAATGGAACCATATACTCAGACGATGATGTGGGGATATAACATTGTGGATATTGCACACGCTGTTCGTAGAGCACAGGCGATTAACTCAGATATCAAAAGTTGGGGATTGAAATACATTACCCAATACATTGGAGCTGAAAAAGAAAATCGTGTTTACGTTCAGGGTGATAAGATTGGTAATATCTATTTTGATGATAAAGATTATTATTTCAATCCTGTTACGGGTGGATATCGTGAGGTTGGTAGTAAAGGTACTGAAAATTTGATGGAACGTTTTCCTGGTAAGTTTGAACTAATAACAGGTAAGAATGTCATCGAAAAATACCTTGATGATGACTTGTATGAGACTATGGTTGTTGATGATGAGTTCAACCAAGCAAACTTCTTATTGGCTAAGTTGGTACCAACTACATACGAGAGACTATCGACAATGGGAACCGCAACACTATGGAAAATGATTATGAGTTCATGGTCGTATAAACACAATCTCGCAATTCCAATGAAAGGAATTAAAAGGTCGTTCACTGGTGGACTTTCTCGTTTGTTACAAGTAGGATACTCGACAGATGTATTAAAGCTCGACTACTCGTCTCTATACCCCTCTATTCAGTTGGTTCACGATGTGTTCCCAAAGTGTGATGTAACAGGTGCGATGAAGAGTATGTTGAAGTATTTCCGTGATACTCGTATTAAGTATAAGAAATTGGCTGAGAAACATTCTAAAACGGACCCTAAACTTTCTTCACAATACGGACGTAAACAATTACCGATTAAAATCTTTATTAACGCATTCTTCGGTTCATTGTCCGCTCCTCAGGTATTTCCGTGGGGTGATATGGATATGGGAGAACAAATTACCTGTACAGGTCGACAATACCTTCGTCAGATGATTATGTGGTTCATGCAAAGAGGATATCAACCACTTGTGATGGATACGGATGGTGTGAACTTCGCAGTACCTGAAGATAGATACAACCACAAATATGTTGGAAAAGGACTAAATGACTTGGTTACTGAAGGTAAAGAATATGAAGGTACTGAAGCGGACGTTGCTGAGTATAATGACCTGTTTATGAGGGGTGAGATGGGTTTGGACACAGACGGTCAATGGCCAGCAACAATTAACGTGGCTCGTAAAAACTACGCATTGTTAACCGATAAGGGTAAAGTAAAACTTACAGGTAATACGATTAAGTCTAAAAAACTACAAACTTATGTTGCGGAGTTTTTGGACACAGGTCTTAGACTATTGTTGGACGGTAAGGGTAATGAGTTTTTAGATTCTTATTATGAGTACATCCAAAACTTATTCGACCAAAAAATACCATTGGCTAAGATTGCAAATAAAGCCCGTGTAAAACAAAGTATTGAAGATTATAAGGTTCACGTAACTAAAAGAACCAAATCGGGTTCCTTAATGTCTCGACAAGCACACATGGAATTAGTTATTAAAGAAGGGGCACCTGTAGGTTTGGGTGATACTGTACTGTACATTAATAATGGTACTCGTAAGTCACATGGTGATGTACAGAAAAAGAAAGATGAGGTAATTTTGAATTGTTATTTGGTTAATGAAAAAGACCTTATTGAAAATCCTGATTTGTTAGGTGAATATAATGTTCCAAGATATATTGCGGCGTTTAACAAAAGAATTGAACCATTATTGGTTGTATTCTCACCTGAGATTCGTGATGAAATATTAATTGAAGACCCTAAGGACAGACCATTCTTTACAAAAAAACAAACTGAATTAGTGAGAGGGTATCCAAGAAGAGATGGAGACCAAGATACTTTAGAAGAGGTGTTAACTCTATCTGATACGGAAATTGCATATTGGAGACACGTAGAAATTGACCCTTACTACATGTACATTGACGATACTTTAGAGATGGTGGATACACAATATGTTGATAAGAATAAGAAAATCGTAAAAGATTTATCCTATCAACCTAAAACTACAATACCTAAAGACGAGTTGTATGATGTTGATGACGATGGTAATTACATATACTCTATGGAGTATTAAGAGTTTTTAAGACCATCAGATGAGAGTATGTACCAAACATCACCAAGATTGATTAATTCAACACTGGCAAACTTGTTTAACACAATTTCATCAAATTCACCATCAAATGAGTGTGGAGAATCAATAACACAGTCGGTAATAGATTTTATTGTTATGTGTTTTGTTTCATTGTGATTGAGGGTGACTTTAACAGTGTCACCTTCTTTCTGCCACTCATATGGTTTTACAATTAATACTTTTTCATTTTTTGTTGTATAAGATGCTTCTCTTAATACAACACCGTCTTGTGTTCTAAAAATTGACATTTTATATTACGTAAAATTGTCTTGGAAATGCACGATACTGTAGTGATTTATTTAATTGTTCAGCAACGTTAGCTTCTCTTTCCATCATTTTATCAGGTCTTAACCTTTCTAATCTGGCCATTAACTCTTCAGTTAATTTTGATTTTTCATCTTTTGATTCTGTTAATAATGAATCATATTCTAATGTAAGTTCAGAATCAGGTGTTTTTAAATTTCCACTAAATTTACCTCTAACTCTACCTAAAGTTTCTTTTACATAAGCAGTAAACCATCTACGTACCCAAGTTTGTGCAGGACTATTTAATTCATCCCATCTCATTTCATCTATTGGAATATCTGACGGTAATTTAACAACATCGGGATTTGCTGCTAAACAAGCATCTCTATCTTCAGTGTCGTAGTACCAATACCAAACACGGTATTGATTGTTTTGCATATTACCAAAATCAAACTTACCACCAGGTACATTCATTAAGTGAACCGCTTTTTTACCATCAGGTAATGCGGTAACTCGATAAGTCAATTCACCTGAAATAATTCTTCTTTTGATATTGATATCTTGCATTCTTAATAGAATATCAAAGGCTGGTGTTATAAAGTAATTACCCATTGTCCCCATTTGTGAGAAACCTGCACCACCACCTAATCCAATACCCCCAAAACCTCCAAAACCACCCATAAATGGGTCAAAGAACGCAGCATCAAGTTCAGACCTTGTAAACCATAATAATTCATTTAATTCACGACCGGCAGGTATTTCATAAATTTGTTGATTAGGTACTAAATCAATATAGTCTTTTTTAAGAACCCAATCACCACCTGCCTGTAGACCAACAATTTTTGAGTATGCGTAAGTATATTGAGTTTCCCAGTCTAATGAACGTGTTGTGAAAGCCCTGGTTAGTGATTGTTCGTCTAAATTAAGACCATATAGTGATGTCCACTGATTTTCAATTAACCAATCATTAACATATTGTGCATAGTCTTGAATTGATAATTCCAATAAGGAATCCATCATTTCGTCTTCAATTTCTATACTACGAATAGGTGCCCCTAACAGGTGTCTAATACGTGTATATAATTTACTTCTTTGTGGTTCTGTTATCAGTGTAGTGTTAGACATGTACTTTTATTTTATAAATATCATTTAAATTATATTTCTTTAAACGAATCTATCTTCAGTATTAAATACGTATCTACCGTCAATAATTTCTGCGTTATTTTTGAAAACTATTGTTCCGTCTTTGTCATTGTGAAATACTAAATAATCCACTTTATAAGGTTTCACATTTCCACTACCAAAGATAGTAATTTTACCATCTTTTTCTTCGGTGCCATTAAATGGTTTTATTTGCATTGTTTTATTTCCCTCAGGTGTTACAACATATGCATCAATTCCACCAATCATGTCATCAACACCACCAAGTTCTCCTACTTTAAAAACTTCTTTTGTGTCAAAAATCTTTTTTAAATTAACAACTGCGTTTAATTCTCTTTTATCACCAAACTTATTAGACCTATCTAAACCACTCATTATTGTTTGAAAAGTATTAGACTCAATATTAAAAATTCTATACCTTAATTCGGTCATGTATCTAATCAACCTGTCGGTTTCGTTTAATTGTTGTTGATTATCTAACCCAACAAAATTTATTGGATTTATTCCAACATTCTTTAGGTATTGATTAATATCGTTTACTAAAGTACAAAAAGCTGTGTAATTTGTATTAAGTTTGTTAATTATTGAACGACCAGGTTGTTCAAAATTATAAACACCTGACATTTGACCTTTTTCAAATTCATCTTTTTCAAACCAATATTCTGAAAAAACTTCTTTTAGAATATCCATAATTGCAAACATGAATTTCTTTTTTACTTGAGGGTTTCTATTGAAAATCATTCTATAGGTATTCACTTGTTTTCTGTTACAACCTGCAGATACACCCTCATTTATAACTTCTTTAATTATTTTTCCTTCATTAATTTTATCTTTAGTACGACCTAAAAATAATTTATTTACGAATGGCCAATTTATTACTTTCCAAAAGTTCTTAATATAATCATCCCTTTTGTTTCTGTATTTTAAATAATATGCGTGTTCCCACAAATCCAAACCTAAAATTGGGTATCCACCAAATTTTATGGTATTCATAAGAGGATTGTCTTGATTAGATGTGGTCATGATTTTTAATTTATCACTATTGGTTACAACTAACCAAACCCAACCTGAACCAAATTTTGATTTTGCTTTCTTTTCAAATTCTGTTTTAAAATTCTCATAAGAGCCAAAATCTTCTTTTATTTTTCTTAATATTGGTCCATAAACTCTTGAGTTTTTTGGTGTTAACATTTTCCAAAAAAGTGCGTGGTTAAATGCTCCACCAGCATTATTTTTAATATTGTTGTTAAATCTACTTATACCTTTAACGATTTGTTCCAAATCTAAGTCGGAACCTTTTCTTTTCTGAATTTCTTTATTCAGTTTTTCTACATACCCTTTGTAATGTTTGTTATAGTGAACGTACATCGTTTCTTTGTCGATGAATTCTTCTAAGGCAGAGTAAGAGTACGGTAATCTATCAATACCTATCTTCTTCATTTCTAATAAAATTTCTTTGCGTGATTTTTCAGTTGTAGATTCGTTAATCTTTTTATTTTCTACAACATTGTTTTTGATTTGTTCTTCGAGTTCTTTAGCTCTTTGTTTTAGTTTTTTGAAACTCATTTAACTTTTTACTATAAATAACCCGAAGATGAAAAAAAGATTAGTATCTTCGTTGTGAAATTTCACTTAGGATTTCTTCTAACGTATCACCCTTACCTTCATTGTCACCCATTACAGTTTCAAATATGTTTTTCTTTTTAGAAAGTATATCATAAATCACACCCTCGATGGTGTTTTCAAATATCGGATAAAAAATGGACACATTAAATTTTTGTCCATATCGGTAGGCTCGGTCTTCAGCTTGTGCATGGTCTGAAGGTACGAAAGATAAATCGTTCATGATTACGGCTTCGGCTTCTGTTAGTGTGATACCAACACCCGCAGCTTTTAAGTTACCAACGAATACTTTTATTTTTTCATTTTCTTGGAATTGGTCAACTGCGTGTTGACGAGCTGGTTTAGACATACTACCATCTAACATCACCGCAGATTTACCAAAATGTTCTTTTATCAAATTCAAAGTGTTTGTGAAATTTGTGAATATGATTACTTTTTTACCTTGTTCTATGATGTTTTCGGCAATTTCACACGTTTCTTTCACTTTATTTTCTGCTATGACCTGTCGTACTTTCATCAATTTTGAAAATTGAACCGTCAGTGATGATGATTCATCAGATTGTTCGTACCAATCATAGTATTCACCCATTAGTTGTTCATAATCACGAGATTTTAATCTCATGTAAACGGGTGTTATTATTTTTTCAGGTAAATCTAAAATGTCTTGTTTAAGTCTTCTTAATACGTGAGATTTTGTACGGTCTCTTAATTCTTCAAGATTTTCTGCACCTTGAACATTCCATACTTTTCTTTTACCAACACTAAATTGGTACCCATTACAATACCTTTTTACATATGCCATCCAATTATAAGCTACAGGACTATCTACAAGATTTAATAAATTGTAGTAGTTAATTGGACGGGAAGTCATTGGCGTACCTGTTAATAACCAAACTTTACCTACTTTTTTACAAACATCATTAGCAATCTTAGTTCTCTGTGCTTGTGCATTTTGAATGTAGTGGGCTTCATCTATAACAACTAAATCAAAACCTTCATTTAATATTGTCGACTCTTCAGGATATTTTGGGTCATGAAAGTTTTTAAGGATGTCATAGTTTATTATCATATAATCAGCACTTTCCCAATTTTTACCTTCGATAATTGAAATAGATTTATCTGTGTAATTTTGAATCTCTCGCATCCAATTAATCTTCAAAGAGGCTGGACATATAATTAAAACTTTATCTGCACCTGTTTCCAATGTTCCAATTACTGTTGATGTTGTCTTACCTAATCCCATGTCATCTGCAAGGATATATTTATCGTTCGCAACCAACTTTTCAATGGCTTCTTTTTGGTGTGATAAAGGTGGACGATGAGAATACTTTTCGTAATCAATTTCAACTTTAGATTCTTTTTTATTGATTATCGCAGCTTTTGGTAACCAAAAATCGTAAAGTTCTTCAGATTCAAATAATTTACCCCATATATGAAATGCTTTGTCTTTTTCGACTAAAAGTTTCTCAATATAGATTTTTTCGGGTTCTTTTGTTAGGAGTTTATCTTCCATCATTCTTTTAGAAAAATAAGAATCCAACGGTACCCATCTCCTCGCTATTTTTGGAACTACATCTTTATAGTTGTTGATATAGTCCGCTTGAGCTCGAGTTATCTTAAAATTTTTTGAATTATGATATTTTTTTTTGATTGCAAGAATATAGTTATTAAAACCTTCGTATTCATCAAGAACACGTTGAGCTTTAACTTCAGGAATCCTTGAAAGTGTTTCTGAGTTTTCTTGCATAATGTAAATAAATTTAAATATAATCAAAAAACAAATATTTATCAATATATGGCACAGAGAAGAGTCCCAATAACACGATTAAATAAGTTTTTTGGCTCCGAAGACTACAATCTCGAAATAGAAATGGGTCGAGAATGGTTGAGTGGAGACATGAACTTTACATTAGTATTGTACAGTGTTGATTCACAACGTACAGTAAAGGATGATGTATATGGTGAGGTAAGTTCTGATGGTGTTCAGTTTTCTGCACCGATAGAATTTAACGCATTGGTTAGAATTGAAGAACCTGCTAATGACTTTATTGGTGGAAGTAAGGTTATTCAAAATGAACCAGGTAATTTGATATTCTCTGTTTATGAAAAAGAATTAGAAACTTTAGAAATTGATATTAAGTTGGGTGATTATATAGGGTATTGGATTTCTCCGAGTGAAATGAAATACTATTCTGTTGTTAATGCCGCTCAACCTAATTATGATAATAAACATACCTATGGTGGATATAGAAGTTTTTACTACTCGTATACTGCAACTCCTGTATCTGAAAATGAATTTAGAGGAATATAATGGCATTACCTAAACAAATTAAAAAATATTTACCCCTCACACCTGAGAAACAATTATTAGAGAGAAGGGAACAACTTTTGGAGTTTATCCAAAAGGATGGGACTTATTTACCTAAGGGTGTTTTACATGCGGATTTGGACAGAGGGATGTTAGATTTTGTTCGTGATGAGTTGGAGTGTGTTGTTGACGGGAAGAAAGTTAGTAACATAGATTTAATCATTACATTACAGAATTGGGCTCAGTTCACACAAACATGGAACACTGAAGATTTGAATGGTAATGTTCAACTTCCTTTTATAACAACGGTTAGACAACCTGAGGTTCCTTTTGGTACGAACCCCTCGTTACAATATACAATTCCAAATAGAAAAGAATTTTTATATGCTCAAGTTCCAACGTGGGACGGAACGAGAAAGGGTATGGATGTTTACAAGATACCTCAACCTATTCCTGTTGATATTACTTATGATGTAAAGATTGTGTGTAATAGAATGAGAGAACTTAATCAGTTTAACAAAATTGTGATGCAGAAGTTTAGTTCTCGTCAGGCATATACTTTTATTAAGGGTCATTATATTCCTATTATAATGAACAGTGTATCAGATAATTCTGTTACTGAGGTTAATAAGAGAAAGTTTTACGTTCAAAATTATAACTTTACGATGTTAGGATTTTTGATGGATGAGGAAGAGTTTCAAATTTCACCAGCCATCACAAGAGCTTTGACATTATTGGAAGTTAGTAATAAAACAGGTTCAAGAAGAGCATCAAAAATACCTGGTCGTCCTGATAACTTTGATTTGGATATTAAATTTACTTCATCACAATCTCAAAAGGTTGAAACTTTTAGATATACTGTTGACCTGTTGGTTACAGGTACTGAGAACATTGATTCATATGATGTTTATATTGACGGTAATTATGTGGGTTCAGATTTGAGTACCATACAAATTACGGATGGTGATTTGGTAACTATTGATATTACTAAAATTACGGGGGGTCAAGAATCAGTCCTTCAGACTACGGCATATTTGAAATAATTATTCTCCGTAGATGTCTTTTTTCTTTTTACATTTTTCGTAAATCATCTTCTCTAAGAACTTATACATCTTCAATCCATTATCCTCACAATAGTTTTTTAAAACTGTGTGGGCTTCTTTCGATATTTTAAGGTTCTTTATTTCACTCATAACATAAGGGTAGAAAAAAGGCAGACAAAAGTCTTCCTAATAATAAATATTGTCTGTATGTAAATGTATTTTGTAATTTTTCCAAATATTTATCTATAAAATAAATCAAAAAGAAATAACAAGTTAAATGGCAACATCAAACAAAGTATTCGTTTCTCCCGGTGTTTACACTTCTGAAAGAGATTTAAGTTTCGTAGCTCAGAGTGTCGGTGTAACAACACTTGGAATCGTTGGGGAAACCCTACAAGGTCCAGCTTTTGAACCTATCTTCATCACTAATTATGATGAATTTTTGTCGTTTTTCGGAGGTACTACACCCGAGAAATTCGTCAACACACAAATACCTAAATATGAGGCGGCGTACATCGCTAAGGCATATTTACAACAATCTAACCAACTTTTCGTTACGAGAGTGTTAGGTCTAAACGGTTATGATGCAGGTCCGTCTTGGTCAATTACTACTGTAGCTAATGTAGACACTTCAACAGTGGCTATCACAGGAACTACAGGTCCTCAAACTCTTGAGTTCTCGGGTAATACAGGTGGAACAATCAACATAACAACAATTCCTGCAAAATTAAGTTCTAAGTTTTCACTTCCTTATACAACATTTAATGGAGGTACATCTTCAATAAATGAAGATTTCCAAGGATATATTCTTCCAAACCTATTGGATACAAATTCTTCAGGTGGTACTGCATATTTCTGGGGTACGGTAAGTGGAAGTACTTTTAATTCAGTTACAGGAACAAATGCAAATTACACAGCATATACAGAAACATTTGGTGTTTCAGGTATTACTGAAGATGTTGCTGACTTTACAAGTCCTAATGATGACCCATGGTACTACGCTTTATTTGATAATAACAGTGGTGCGTATGATGGATTCGGATTTGGTGCAGCATTAAATACTTTAGAAGATTTAGGTAGTGGAGCATTCTCAGGTGAGATGTCAGTTTACTACTCAAACTACTCAGGTACTTCATATACAGATTATGATGATGTAGTTGTTGCGACTCTTCGTTCACGAGGTGTTACAACTGATAGTTCAGGTGGTCCTGTTTACACAGTTACAGGAACAAGTGATGTGACATTAATCACAACAGGAGCATATTCAGGTGTTTCGACTAACCCTAAATCAACATTTAGAGTATCAGGTGTAACAAGTGATGGTGAAAATTTCACATTCAATACATCATTTGATTCTTCGAATACAAACTACATCAGTAAAGTATTTGGTAGAGGTAACTTCTCTAAACCAAGAACTGAGGTTCCATTATTCTTAGAAGAAGTTTTCCAAACAACATTAAACAACTCATATAATAATGGTTATATCAGAGGATTAAATTCTTCATTAACGGCATTACCTGAAGCGAGAGGTTTAGATACAACATCTATTGGTTGGTATTTAAATGAATATCAAACACCTTCAACTCCGTATATCGTTTCTGAATTACGTGGTAATACAGTTTACAGATTATTTAAATTTGTATTAATATCAGACGGTAGTGCGGCTAACAGACAAGTTAAGGTATCTATAGCTAACATGCAGTTTAGTAATGGTACATTTGATATAATTGTACGTGATTTCTTCGATACTGATGAAAATCCATTGGTGATTGAAAAATTCACAAACTGTACATTGAACTCAACTCAAAACTCATATGTAGCACAAAGAGTAGGTACATCAAATGGTGAGTACGAATTAAAGTCTAAGTATATTATGGTTGAAATGGATGAAGACCATCCTGATGATGCACTTCCTTGTGGATTTGAAGGTTACAACTTCAGAGAGTACTCAGGAGTAAAAAATCCATTCCCTGTATATAAAACACAATACTACACACCAGGACAAATTATTTATAACCCACCATTCGGAGCTTCTTCAGGAGCAGACAATGTAGTTAGAAGTGCGGGTGACAGAGTTAGAAAAACTTATTTAGGTTTCTCTTCAAGTGTTGGTATAGATGGTGACTTCTTTGAATACAAAGGTAAACAAGTTCCAACAACTTCTGACGGTAATGGTACCGATTGGTCAGTATTGACTAAAGGTTTCCACATGGATTCAGGAGCAACTGTTGTAACAATTTCAGGTGTATATTCAACATCAGGTACATCGGCATTTGATGTGGGTGTTGCATCTTTCCAAACTGACCCAACTAATAGTACTAACCCATATTACTCATTATCGGCAAGAAAGTTCACGATTTTAGCACAAAGTGGTTTTGATGGATGGGATATCTATAGAGAATACCGTACAAATGGAGATTCATTCTCACTTGGTAATACAGGTTTCTTGGCGGGTAACAGTTCAACATCAATTACTTATCCTGATTCAACAGGTTGGGGTTACTTTAAACCAATCACAGGTCCTGACCAACAACAATGGGCAAACACTGACTATTACGCATACTTGTGGGGTCAAACAACATTCGATAACCCTGAAGCGGTAAACATCAACGTGTTTACAACTCCTGGTATTGATTTTGTTAACAACGCATCGTTAGTAAATGACGCAATCGAAATGGTTGAGACAGACAGAGCGGATTCAATCTACGTGATGACTGCACCTGACTACGATATGTTCTCACCAAACACTGCGGACTTCGATACTCAGTTTATTTATCCTGAAGAATTGGTAGATTTATTAGACGATTCAGGTATTGACTCTAACTACAGTGCAACTTACTACCCATGGATATTGACGAGAGACACAAACAACAATACTCAGATTTATCTTCCACCAACAGGTGAGGTTGTAAGAAACTTAGCATTGACTGATAACATCGCATTCCCTTGGTTCGCATCGGCGGGTTACACAAGAGGTATCGTGAACTCAGTTAAAGCACGTAAGAAGTTGACTCAAGACGATAGAGATACACTTTACAAAGGTAGAATAAACCCAATCGCAACATTCTCAGATGTAGGAACAGTAATTTGGGGTAACAAAACTCTTCAAGTTAAAGAATCTGCACTTGACAGAATCAACGTTAGAAGATTGTTATTACAAGCTCGTAAGTTGATTTCAGCAGTTGCGGTTAGATTGTTATTCGAACAAAATGATGAGAAAGTAAGACAACAGTTCTTGGATTCAGTTAACCCAATCTTGGATTCAATCCGTAGAGATAGAGGTTTAATTGACTTCCGTGTAACAGTATCAAACACTCCTGAAGATTTAGATTCAAACACCCTAACAGGTAAAATTTATCTAAAACCAACAAGAGCTCTTGAATTCATCGATATTGAATTCTTGATTACTCCAACAGGAGCATCATTCGAAAATATCTAATAGATAATAAACACAATATAAGGGGGGTTCGAAAGTTCCCCCCTTTATAGCCTAAAAAAGACAATAATGGAATTTAAAAAGAAAAACTTAAACGAAGCGTTAGAAATCAAAAGTTCTGGTAAAAAGACGTTTTCTGAAAAACCACAAAACATTGTCGTATCAGAAGAACAATTAGAAAGATTAATCACTAAAGTTTCTAAAGAGAAGTAATGAATATACGTAGAATAATTAAGGAATATGCTGAGGAAAAACTTTTAAGAGAAGGTTTTGATGATGCGGGTGAACCAGATTTAAAGTATTATGCTTTTGACTGGGATGATAATATTGTAACAATGCCAACACAAATTGTTTTACAAGATGAGAACGGTGGTGAAGTTGGTATGAGTACAGAAGACTTTGCGGAATATAGAGAACAGATAGGTAAAGAACCTTTTGACTATAAAAATAAAAAGGTTGTTGGATATGCTGAGGACCCTTACCGTAATTTCGGTGTAAAGGGTGATAAGGCATTTATTGTTGATACAATGTTAGCAAAACCAGGTCCTTCATGGAATGATTTTGTTGAGGCAATAAATGGGGGGTCGATTTTTTCTATAATCACTGCGAGGGGACATAACCCTAACACCCTTCGTGAGGCTGTTTATAATATGATTGTGACAGACCACAATGGTATTAGTAAAAATGAATTGTTGGACAATTTAAAAAGGTATCGTGAATATTTTGATGAAACAAAAATGAGTGACAAAGAGATGATTGACTTCTATTTGGACTTAGCAAAGTTTCATCCTGTAACATACGGAGAGGGTAGTGCTGCAAATCCTGAGGAGGGTAAGATAGTGGCATTACGAAATTTCGTTTCGTATGTTAAAAACATGGCACAGGAGTTGGGTGAAAAGGCGTATTTAAAGAATGATATAAAAAACAATTTTATTCCTAATATAGGCTTTTCTGATGATGATGCTAGAAACATAGAGAAGATTAAAGATTTTCTAGATGTAGAAGATAAAGATAAACTAGTTAAAACTTATTTAACAAAAGGAGGAGAAAAACAAGAAGTTTAAATTATTTCAGTAAATCTGGGCTCATACTATGAGTAACCGATTTTTAAAATAAAGTAAATAGAAAATTTTTTCGAACTCATAATATTTATAAGAAAATAAAAGAAACAAATTTAAAACCAAAATACTATGGCTGATTTATTAATGAAAATGCCCACACCGTATGAACCAAAAAGAAAGAATCGATTTATTCTAACTTTCCCTTCATCTTTGGGTATCAATTCTTGGTACGTAGAATCTACTTCACGTCCACAGGTAACGATTGGAGCAACTGAAATTCCATTCCTAAATACATCAACATTCGTTGCAGGACGATTTAACTGGAACACTATTAACGTAACGTTCCGTGACCCAATCGGTCCTTCAGCGGCACAAGCACTAATGGAGTGGGTTCGTCTTCACTCTGAATCTGTAACAGGTCGTATGGGATACGCTGCAGGATATAAAAAAGACCTTGACCTTGAAATGTTAGACCCTACAGGGGTTGCCGTTGAAAAATGGATTTTACAAGGTACATTCTTAACAGATGTGAATTTTGATTCATTAGCGTATAGTGATGATGGGTTGGCAACAATCACGGCAACTCTTCGTCCTGATAGATGTATTTTGGTTTACTAATATATTATTTACGATAAAAATAAATGTCATATATTTAACCATAGGGGAAACCCTATGGTTTTTTTTATTTAAATAATTATGGAAACAGCAGAACAATACGGACAAATGGGAATGAATTTACCACACGATGTGGTAAAGTTACCTTCGGGTGGAAAATTTTATAAAAGTAAAAAGTCATCTATTAAGGTGGGTTATCTAACCGCTAATGATGAAAATATTTTAATGTCACCTAATATGATACAAAGTGAGGGTTTGATAAAAACTTTGTTGAAACAAAAAATTTATGAACCAAACTTTAATGTTGAAGAATTATTAGATGGTGATGTACAAGCTATTTTGTTGTTTTTAAGAAATACTGCGTTTGGTACGGGATATAAAATTAAGACAATAGACCCTATTACTAAAAAAGAATTTGAGACTGAAGTAGAATTAGATGAAATTAATTTTATGAAACCTGAAATTGAACCTAACGAAAAAGGGTTATTTCAATTTACATTACCTTCATCAGGAAAAGTTGTTGAATGTAAATTGTTAAATATTGGAGAACAAGAGGAAATTGATAAAATACAAACTTCATATCCTGAAGGAATGGTTGCACCTATTGCCACAAAAAAATTAGAAAAACAGATTGTTAGTATAGATGGTGATGAAAATAAACAAAATATATCTGTGTTTATTACACAGATGCCAATTTCTGATGCAAAACACATCAGACAACAATTAAGATTGGCAGAACCTCGTCTTGATTTAAGAAGACAAATTTTAGCCCCGTCAGGAGAAAAAGTGAATGTTAATGTCACTTTCGGGGCGGAGTTTTTTCGACCTTTCTTCTGAGTATAAAAGAGTTCAATTAGACGAATTTTATTTTTTGGGAAAACACGTTAACTTTAGTTATGGTGATATGTTAATTATGCCTGTTTTTGAAAGAAAATATTTTATCAATAAAATCATTGAGGATTTTGACAAGAAACAGGAAATGTATGAAAAACAAAAAAATAAATAAGAATCTATTTATTATTAAATAATAGATAATGTTTTTTCAAGATAATACTGGTGGTGGTGCAAACACAGGACCTTTTGGTACACCTGGTGGTGACGGTTCTTTTGTAAATAGAGCTCAACAAGCTGCGTTAAATGCCGTAAAACCTTCTGAATTTATTGAAGGTTTAAAAACTGTTGAAAATCAAGCAAAACAAGTTGCAAGAACGGTATTTGGTCAAGTTGGTGCAGCCTCACGAAGTATTCAAGAAAGTTTAGTAGAATCTTTTAAAAAGACCGTTGACATTGGGGCTACATTAGAGGATAATGTTAAAATATACAGTTCAATATCAGCGGCCCTACAAAGAAATACATATTTAACAAATGAACAATTAGAAAGTTTAGTAACATTACAAAGAACAACTAACCTTACTGCTGAAGAAATTGGTAGTATGGTTACAGGATTTCAAGACTTAGGACAAGGTACTGATGCTGCTATTGAAAAAACAACAAAATTAGCTGGTGTTGCGAGAAGTTATGGTCTTAATGTAAGTCAATTCTTAAAAACTACAGGTGATAATCTTAAATTAGTAAATGCTTATGGATTCCAAAATGGTGTTGAAGGTTTAGGTAGAATGGTTGCAAGAGCCCAAGCTCTTCGTATGGACTTTACAAAGATAACAGGATTAGCTGCAGATTTATTAAGTCCTGAAAAAGCGATAGATTTAGCTGCCGAGATGCAAATACTGGGTGGTGCTGTTGGTGATTTAGCAGACCCATTCAAATTAATGTATATGGCTGAGAATGACATGGAAGGTCTTCAAAATGCCGTTATTGATACTGCAAAATCTGCGGTAATGTTTAATGAAGAAACAGGAGAGTTTAAGATAACGGGTGTTGAAATGAGAAGATTACGTGCTCAAGCAGATGCTTTGGGTATGTCTTATGAAGACTTGGCAAATACGGCAGTAAAGGCAGCTAAAGAACAAAAAGTAATGGAATCTTTAGATTTTACGGGTCTTGATAAAGATACTAAACAATTAGTTTCAAATTTAGCTGAAATAGGTCCTGATGGTCAAATAAGTCTAAATCTTCCTGATTTGAAAAAACCAATTACAGATTTATCTGTATTACAAGATAAGTCGTCAGAAGAATATAAGGCATTAACAAAAGCCCAAGAAACAAGTAAATTAAGTGAACGACAAATTGCAGAAAAACAACTTAGTTTATTAGAAATACAAAATGCAACTCTTTTAAAAATTCAAACTTCAGGTGTTTTGGCAGGTGATTATGTTTCTGGTCAAGCTGGTTCGAGAGGTGAAGACCTTGAAAGTTTAATGAGAGCGGTTACCGAGGCCACAGGTGAACAAACAACAAAAACCATTGAAGGTTTTGTACAACAATCACAATTTACAAAAACTGTGACTGATTTTGTAACTGGTTCAAATACGTTAGGTAATAGTCTTAAAACGACAATAGAGTCGTTTCAAGTAGAAATGTCTAATTTACTTAAAAATTTACCAGGAAGTATAAGTGATGCTTTGGTTAATATAGACCCAGAAGTACCTGAAGGGACAACAACAGTTACTGAAGAAATGAATCAATTTAGTGATGGATTAAGTACATTAACAATCTCAATGGAGTCCTTAACATCTAAAATTGGAGAAATATTAAAAGCGATTGCGAGAGGTAATGCTGCTGAAATGAGTGATGGTTACTTCTCACCTGGTTCTGCCACAGTGATTAATAGTCAGAAGGGAAGTTTCCAACTTGATAGAATGGATGAGGTTTTGGTTGGTACAAACTTGTTTGGTGGTTCTAGTAAGTCAGGTGAACAAAATATTAATTTTACAAAACCAATGGAAATAAGAATTGATGTGTCAGGTGTTAGTAATGCTGATTTTGATAGAATGATGAAAACAACTGAATTTACTGCCGCGGTTAGAAAACAAATCATGGAAGGAATAGGTGGTGCATTAGGTAACACAACAAGAGGGTATGTTGGTTAAAAAATCAATCAACAATCTATTTATCTAATAAAAGAATAGATGAGTAGTCCATTATCATTTAACTCAACTGAAAACTTTAGAAAAAAGTTACTTGTAAGAAACTTACCACCTTACAACTATCCTGGCGCTTTTTCACCAAAATCAAAACCTGCTATTGGTGATTTGAACATTGATGATTTGGCGGTTATTGATAGTCCTTCGTTAGTTGATATTGGTGATGACCAAGAAAAGTTGTTATATGTAAAAAATGCGTATGGACCTGAAAATACTAATTCAAGTTATGGTGATGTAGTAGATATTAATGAAGACCAAGGTACTCAATCTAATTTAGGTGAATATGATTATTATGCTTCTGAACCTTCAAAAACAACTGCGGACTCACAAAAGGACTCATTTATAAAAAACTTATATGGGCCACAAGCAGGATGGGACGATGAGGTTAACGTTGAGGATGTGGTTAGAACAAATATTGTTCCTTTAAATTTAGTTGCGGGTAGTCCTATAGAATATTTAAGAAACCCAATACAACAAAGGGATACATACTATAAGTTTATATCGTCTTTATATTCTCCATATCAGATTTTAATATCTGACGACCCACAGGGTTCTGACGGTCGTTTAACTGAGGATTCTGATTTAATGCAAATTGGAGCAAAACTACTACAAAGAGATTGGAAGACAAGAAGAGATGCCAATGTATACCAACAAACATTAGGTAGAGCTAATGTTATTGATGCAGCTAATGACCCATTTAGAGCATTAGGTATTGCGGCTGGTAGAGTTCCACTTATTGAACCTAATTGGAATATATCACAACCTGATTCTATAATTGGGAAGGGTTTAGATTTCATATCAAGAATTGCTGGTGTTACTCCACCATATTCTTTTATACCTGGTGATTATTTTTCGTTACCACAAAGACGTAGTTTTTTAGAACAAGTACAAAGGACTAGCATAATAAATTCGGGAGTAAATGCTATTGGGAATGTTGCAGGGGCTTTAGGGGCAACAGGGGTACAAAAGTTTGTTAAAAAATTAAATTTACCAAACAACAGAACTTCATCTGATATCTTTTTAGCCAACACAGGACAAGGTCAGTCATCTGCGTTATTTAATAATTTAGAATTCAACGACTATCGTCCTGACTATCGTGCAAATTTCTTAAATGATTTAAATTTAGGTGCACCTTCAGGAAACTATTATATCGGTAAAAGAACATCAGAACCAACTGATATTGTATTTCCATCGGATGCGATGCCTATTGACAAGTACGGATATGCTAATCAATCCCCCGTGTTTGGTTACGGTGCGTTAGGAAAAGAATATGAAGGTCCTGAGAATGATTTTAAATTTGGTTTAAATACAACATCAACATATGATAGTGGTGGTGTTACTGGTGGGTTTGTTTGGTCTAGTGATAGTAGTGAAGGTCAATATGGTAAAAGACCTGGTCCTACAAATGATAACCCATCACAACCAACAGATAGTTCGTGGACTGCAACCAAGAGTACATTTGGTTCAAAGACTAGTAACAATTCAATATACCAATATAAGGCAGGTTCAATATTAGATAACACACAAAAACTTATTGACGCTGCTGATGGTAGTGATAAGAAACTTGAACATGCGGGTAATGCGATTAATCAGGTAAGTAAAAAATTCTCTGACGGATATAAGATATTAAGTAAAGGTTCAAGAGTTGTTAGATATTCATCAGAAAACAATTACACCGAAGGTTATGAATTCTGTCGTGTATTCACCAAAGATACACCTTTCTATAATATGGGTGACCTTCAAAAAAAAGATGGTAACATCCGTAAGTTTACATATTCAGTGTTAGATAACACCTACAATTTGAATATTGCACCTATGAGGGGTGAGGACTCTTCAAATATGTTAGGTAATGACTATGCATCGAATGGTCCAAAAAAATATATGTTCTCTATTGAAAATTTAGCGTGGAGAACTGCAAATAGACCAGGATACACCTATGATGATTTAGCCAACTGTGAGAAAGGTCCAAACGGTGGACGTATAATGTGGTTCCCCCCGTATGATATGAGGGTCGATGAGAATGTTAATACAAGATGGACTGCAAATGAATTCTTAGGTCGTCCTGAACCCGTATATACTTACAACAACACAACAAGGGTTGGTAACCTTTCATGGAAGATTGTTGTTGACCACCCTTCAATAATGAACCTATTAATTGACAAAGAATTAAAAGGTCAGAACGGTGAGGCAGTTAATGCTATTGTGGATTCATTTATTGCTGGATGTCTAAATTATGACATTTATGAATTAGTTGCAAAATACCCACAATTTTCATTAACTGACATTTATGAGATAGTTAATAAAATCACATCTGTTGAGGATTATAAAACTGAGGTTAGTGAGATACCACCACAAATTCAAACAGAAAAGCCAAAACAAGATGACAAAAAGTTAGATACATACTTAGAACAGGAATTGGTATTTTACTTTGATAATGACATACCAGGTCCTGCGGGTACGAGACCAAATTGGGATTCAACTGTAAGTACATCTTATGATACTACTTACAACAACTACATAGCTAGAAAATCTACAATATTAAATTCACAACCTGATTCAGGAAAAACCCAATCTATGGTTGAGTTTTTTAAAGTTATTGAAGACTCTTATAATTTAAATAAAGACTTCACTACAAAATTAGGTGCGACTCTAAAACAAGGAAATACAGTAAACATATCAATACTTGGAGCGGCGTCTTCGCTTGCTAGTACTGAGTATAACACTCAACTATCTAAAAGACGTATATCTTCTGTTATAAATTGGTTAAGAACAATACCGATTGAGGGTGGTGGAAAAATTGGTGATTACATTGACAGTAAGGCTTTAACAATTAAACAAACTGCACAGGGGGAAACGGGAACCGTATCGGATATTAATGGTAATACCGTTAATTGTAATGAGGTTCCAAGTACGGGTGTTGATGCTGAATTCTCACAGGGGGCTATGGCTTGTCGAAGAGTACGTATAAGATTAGATTCTGAAATTGTACCACAACCAACAACTACAACAGAAACACCTGCTGAACCAACTACGGATAGTAATGGTGTAACTCAAGAAACTTCAAATATTGCAAATACAAATACTGTACAGACTACAGAGTCGAGAGTCAGACAAGATATTGCTAAAAGAGTATTAAGAAGAACACTAAGTGAGTGTAACTATTTTGATATGGTAAAACAAGACTCGCCAGCAGTTTATGAAAGTATTAAAGAGAAATTTAAATATTTTCAACCAGCCTTTCACTCAATAACACCTGAAGGATTAAATTCAAGATTAACGTTCTTACAACAGTGTATGAGACCTGGTGATACTATACCAACAATCCAAAAGGATTCGACAGGTCGTGTTACGAGAGTTTATAATGACGCATTTAATACTGCTTTTGGTGCTCCACCTGTTTGTGTTTTAAGAATAGGTGATTTTTATCACAGTAAAATTATCATTAATTCATTATCGATAAGATATGAACCATTGATTTTTGACATGAACCCTGAAGGTATTGGTGTTCAACCAATGATTGCGGATATTAGTTTGTCGTTTAACTTCATTGGTGGTGAAGGTTTAAAGGAACCTGTGGCTAAGTTACAAAACGCATTGACATTCAACTACTATGCTAATACTGAAATGTATGATGATAGGGCTGACGTTACTGATGTTTCTGCATCTCAATTTGATGCACAAATTTTAGAAAGTATAACATTATTAAATGGTAGTACTGACCCAAGGAGAACTACGGAAAACCAAAGGTTGGGTGGTGTCACTATTGGTAATACATTGACAGAAGTTGCTAATGTTGAAACAGGTGCACTTTCAGGTACCTCAGATTATAAACAAATAATGAGAGATATTACCACACATACTAAAGAATATGCGGAATCGGTATTGTCTTCACTTGAGGAGATTAATAATACTTACTTATATGGTGGTTTAAAATTATTTGTAAACTTAAGAGATTATAGTGATGGAACGGTAAACGGTGTTGATACCAACATGTTTGGTAAGAGTGCTTACCTCCAAGACAATGTTGATAGTACTTATAATTTCTGTGTGACCACTGTTGATAGTGGGACCTGTCCTTTAATTGATTATGGTAATTTTGGTTTATTTAATAATTCTCTAATTGATAGTTACAAAAATTCAATTAAAAGTTTGATGGAAGAAAAAAAGAACGAGTATGTTCTTAATATGGAAACTAACCTACAACGATTGTCTTCTGATGAAACTACCTTAATTTTTGATATAGACAAATTAAATTATGTTGTAACAGAATCTGCTGGTTCTAATACTGGTAGTGATGGATATCAAACAAAACAGGGCAGTACTGTAATATTTAGTATTTCAGGTACTTCAGATGTTGATGTTTCATCACCTGGTACTCCATTAGATACTTTGGAAGAATTATCTAATGACTTTTCTGTTATAGGTTCTGATATGAGGGAACTATACACTAAGTTAGAATCGTATTATTTGATTACGACTTTTAGTAATGAATGGAATGATAATTTTACTTATAGTGTATATCCTGATAATACTACTCTTAAGAAAAAGAGTGCATTAGTTAGGAGTAGTAAAGAAAAAAGAATAAACTCACCGGCTGAAGTAAGTTTATTTACTTTATTAGGTAAGGATATAAAAGACGATAAAAAGAAAGTGTTTAATAAACTCATCAATGGGATGACGTTTAAGAACAATAGACAAAAGGAAAGATTCTCAAAAGAGTTGAATGAAATTTTAGATGAGTTACAACTTTACTATGAAGTGGCATATGTTGAGTCTGTTAAAGCTTTTGATTCATTTAAGAATGAATACTTTGATAAGAAGTTCTCACAATATTTACCTTATAATCAAGATAAATCAAGAAACTTTACATTTTCTAAGATTGAAGACTCAACACTTTCAAATGATTTAATTACATTATACGAAACGTTAAATACGGGTGATAAATCTACATTTAATGGTAAAAAAAGACTTAAATAATGCAGTATTATAATAGATATAAAGACTTCTTAATTAATGGTGAACAGACAGTTGTACCCTTTGTTAGAATTCCATCGAAGCCAACTGACAAAAAATATATCTATCGTGAGGGTAGAAGTAGACTTGATAAGATTTCTCAAGAAATATACTCTACACCATATTTTGGATGGTTGATAATGGTGGCAAATCCTAATTTTGGTGGTTTGGAAAGTAACATTCCTGATTCAACAACATTGATTATTCCGTTTCCGTTGATAACTTCTTTACAAGACTATAAGGCGGCATTAGATAACCATTTCTTCTATTATGGCAGATAACAGACAAAGTAAGAACATTTACGTTGAAAACGACTACGAAAACATTATTTTGGTTGACCCAAACAAAATTGTTCTGCCTAATGGTGAAGTTCAAGAAAGATTGGTAGACCATGAAGATTTAGTATTTTACGCCAATTTAGAAGCCAAAGTTATACCAAGAACGAAATTAGCGGTTGGTTCAGATTTAGATGACTCAGTTATTAATACATCAGTGGCATCATTAGGTGAACCTGGATTACAAGAAATTAACTTTTTAAGTCCACGAGGAAAACTCGCAATGGATACAAGTTGGTCTGACCAACAAACAGGTAAGGGTGCTCGTGAAGGTAAAGGGGCGAACCAAACACAAGAATATATTGTTGGACAACAACCTAATCAAAAAATAGTTAGAAAAACAATTAATGCCGAAGACACACAAGGATTAGGTATTACAAATATTAGAATACAAAACAATGCTGCGTACATACCTCAAGTAACTATTGAAATGATTGATGTACAGGGCAGGACATTATTTGAACAAGGTGAACAATCTCCCTACTCGGCATTTTTCCAATTACCATATCCAATATTTTATTTAACCGTAAAAGGGTACTATGGTAAAGCGGTTAGGTATGAATTAATGTTAAAAAAGTTCAATGCAAGATTTGACCCTAATGATGGTAACTACAGAATTACTACAGAATTTATTGGGAGAACATCTGCAATTTTAGAAGACATTAATGTACAACATTTGTTTACGGCACCAAGAATGTTTGGTAAACAAATTACAAGTAATGAAGGGTCAACAGCCACAAGTGCACAACAACAACAGGCACAATCATCTGGATTAAATTCCGTAACTGAGGTTACGATTGAAAATACTACGAGAGGTAGACAGGTTTTAGGTGAGGTATATAGTCAATATAAAGCCAAAGGACTTCTGTCGGATGACTTCGAAGAACTAACTTTAAGTGAGTTTGTTTATAGAATTGAGTCGTTAGAAAGATACATAAATGAACAATTTGGACCACAAGAACTTGAGGTACTTAATGATATTAAGAGTTATCGAGAAAACTTAGATAAGTTTAGGAAAGAAATATTCTCAAGTGTTAGTGGTGCATTTTTTAATGATTATGTGGATGGGTCTCTACCAATAGTAGAATCAAAAGATAAGGGTAATGGATATGTGTACTATCCATTAAAACCTGCGATTAAGGAAAATTCACAAAAAACACAAAGTGCAAATCTTAAGTTAGAAGAGATTATAAAAAAATACAAAGAAAAACTTGAAGAAAATACTACTTTTGGTCTTAACGGTAGTTACACTTTAGAAAATCCTGACAACGGAAAAAAAGAAACGGTTAACAGTCAGATTAACTTTTTAATAGATGTAAATAAAATAAAAAAGACCATAGATAAAAATAAGGTTGATTATAGAAAAACATTTATATTAAGAAAAGGTAAAGAACCAACTGATACTGAATTACAAACATTTAAAAATACTTTAGAAACTGAATTAAATTTACAAGTTCAAGTTTTAGTGAATGGTAATTTAATAACTGAAGTGCAACCTTATTATGTTTTTGGTGATTCTTTTGATGAGGCAAACTTTCCAACAAATTCATTTTTGAGTTTGCTCGATAAAATGGAAAGAATATTTAATAAGAACTCACAAAACATCGAAACTAATCTTTCTCGAACTTTAGCTAGAAAAATTACAAGACCAGCGTCTGAAGGGGGGTTAGGATTTAATCCAACTATTAGAAATACTATTGGTGTTATCTGTGCTAATGCTGATGCGTTTTTAAGATTGATGGATGAGACACATACAAAAGCGTATGAACAAAGAGCAAATCCAATACGATTAACATCAATTATTGACCCTGAAAAAAACTTTGGAACGGACTCGAAAGATTCTTTACAAAAAGTTACTGTTGATGGTAAATTATCTGAAGATAGTATTGTATACCCATGGCCACAATATTTTGAAACAGAAGTTGACCAAAACGGTAATTCGAGTTATGTGGTAAAATATCCAGGAGACCCACAATCTCTTACAAAAACTAAGGGTTATTTAAATGATGTTTGGCCTGAAGTACAATTTGTTGAAGAGTATCTAAAAGGTAGTGTACAAAAAGAAATACAACAAAGCCCAACTGGTTTGGAAAACCCTGCAACTGAAAATGAATATATTGGTGTTGCTGCGGTTGAGTTTCCAAATTCGGTTGAACCATATGAAAATTTAACAGAGACCAACTTCTTATATGAGATGTTAGAAAGGTCTATTTTATCTTCTAACTATACAAAATTATTTAGACCATCAAGTAATAGTGATGAAATATATGATTTATTGGGTGATTTTGAATATCACAATATTTCAGAGGCGGTTAAGAAAAGTACATCTTTAACAATAAAGTTAAAGAATTTTGCTTTTACATACCCAACATTTTTGAGTGAGTTAAGACAACAATCTGTTAGTGGTGAGGGAGAACTGTGGACTGAATATTCGCAAGGTAATTTTGTAACACCATATATTAAAAATTATGTAGATAACCCAAATCAGATATATGATGTTTCAGTTTTTCAAAACACACCTGAAGTTACTAATGGGTCAACATCTACAGAAAATATTGAAGAATACTTAAAGAAAACTACATCCAATGAGTTTACAACGTATGATGTATATCCATTTACTAATTTGAGTTGGGAAAAACAAAATTTAGCTAACGGTTCAAAAATAAATTCAACAGTAGAATCAAACAATACCACAAAGACTTTAGTTTTTAACGAAAATAAAAAAACAATAGCGTCTTTTAGAATTGAGGATAATACCTATGATAAGACTTTATTTACTTCAACATATTGGAGGGATAATACAGGTCAATCATCTACACAAGATATACTTAACTTTAATAATTTTACCGAGGGTTCAACATCTCAAGGACTTAACCAAATTACTCGTCAACAAGCCAAAGAATATTATGAAAGTAAAAATGATGAAACTCTTTATGTTACTGAATCATTTTTAAACTATGGAAATGAATATGGTACTACAGGTATAACACCAACACAGACGACATCATTACTAAACACACCCTATTTTGCAAATGCCATAAGTGAGTCAGCAGAATTATTAAGACAAAGAGTAGATGGTCAGGACGTTTTCTTCACTTCATTGGGGTATTTGTTGGTTAACTCACTACCACTGGCAACTTTAAAAGAAAAATACAAATCATTTAATGAAGAGGGGGTTGAAACTGAATTAGATTACGTATGGTCAGTGATGAGTAAATTCTCATCTATTCATAGAGTACCTTATTCTTGGATACTAAAATACGGTTCAATATGGCATCGTTATAAAACATATGTTGAAGATAATGTAGATATTTTAGATAGTGTTTGGACTGATTATAATTATTCAGGTGGTTACGACCCTGTGAACAGTGCGTCTACGACTACTTATGACATTAGAAACTATACTGGTGGTACGTCTCAGTTAACACAACAGTTCAATACCAATCTAACTATACCAACACCTTCAGACTTATCATTAATGAATATTGGATTATACCCACAACTAATTAATGATACCTATTATTTCTTTACTGAAAAAGAAGTGTTCACGGGTTACACCTCTAACGATTGGCAAATCGCATACGATAAAAAAATGTATGTTGGTAAGATAAATAGTGGAAATGTAACATTCAAAGTTGGTGATATTGCTGGACAACCAAATAGAGGTTTATATATTAATAACTTTTTCCAATACATGGACCTAAGAGAAAATGCCGACCGAATTGGTACTGCGATAGAAGACAAAGAATTTTTCTTATTACCATCAAGTGGATTTTTACCTTTTAATCAGTCTAAGTTTGAGTGTAGTAATAACAACAATAAAATGGTTGTTGAGATGACTGGTAATACATCGGTATATAATGGTTCGGTTAGAACTCTATGGTTGTCTTCAAATTATGGTTATTTTAACAATAATTTGATTACTAAACCGACACACACTCAATACTTAAAACAAATTTTTACGGGAGACAGTAAACAAAATGCCTTTAGTTTAGAATCAGATGTTCAGTATTCAAGTATTGAGGAATTATTCTCCATCTTTGATAAAGATACTTTAGACAAGTTCCAAACTGAATTTTTAAATTTCTGTAAACCATTAAATAATGGTGTACCAACTCTAAATGGTGAAACAACGACTTCAACATTCTTTAATGTTGCGAATGCTTCAGATAGGAAATATAGAAATATACAATCAGTTTTATCTGAGGTTTTTAGTTTTAGTGGTGAATTTAATAAAACAAGTAGTTCAGATAAAGACAGTTATAAATTGGCAGTATCTCAAATGGATAATACTGTAACATTTATGGAGGAGTTTTTGAGTTATGATGTTGTTTTAAAATTAGGTAATGTTGGTGAGTTTAATAGAAGAATCTTTGGTTCTTTTGTGACCCCTAGTGACGTAACACAACCTATTGATTTTGGAAATTACGTTAATGGTACATTACCTGGCGATGGTTCAGGAATTTCACTAATTGACAGTCAGATAAATAATGTTACCGAATGGGACACATTAGAAACGTATGTTGGTTTCTCAACAATATCGGGACTAACTTATGGTGATAATGGTTCATATATCACAGATTTCTTTATTGATAATAATGTTGACTTCAGTGTTCAAAATATACAACAACTATCAAAGATTATAAAAATATATGCGACACAAAAGTTGTTGAATAATTCAATAACACCAACACAATTTAATTTAACTATACAACAATTACTTACTGACCAACTAACATTTAGACAAACTATATTAAATAACACTTTTACTCAATTAAGAAATAAGTTACCAAACTATAAAGTATCGAGTACTACGGGAGGTTTAAGTGCGGTTGATGGTAATCAACCAAAACTTGAGATATACTCGACATTAAAATCATTTAATGATAAATGGATTGCTGGTGGTAACTTTAAGACGAGAACACTATTTGAGGACTTTTTATTTTTAGACCGTGCGAATAGAGATATTGGTGATACTTTTACTATTGATGTGATATCACTAAAAGGTTATTTAAAAGGTAAGGTTGCTAGTTATTCATTGATGAGTTTGATAGGATATATTTTATCTCAAAACAACTTTATCTTCATGGCACTTCCATCATATATTAATTTCTATGGTATACAAGAAGCATCTAAAAATGGTTTACCAACGGTAAACCCTGACATTGCAAATTCTGCTTTTGGTACATTCTTATCTGTAGACTATCAAGACTCAAGACCAAAATTCTTATGTATGTATGTTGGAAAACCTTCAGAACATTTGGATTTAAAAGAAAATAAAAATTCACGTTTTAAAAATGATGTTTTTGATTTAAGAAGAGGTAGTAATAATCCATTATTGGAAAATCAAATAAATAAAGTTGATTGGAGTAGGTCGAATAAAGTTGTTGGTTTCAATTTAGATTTTGGTATTCGTAATCAAAACATTTTTAAGTCTATAAGTTTGGACCAAAACCAATACAAAAATACTTCGGAAAGTTTCCAAGTATTGAGTGATATGGCCAACCAAGCTGCGGGTGATAAAGTTGCTCAACAGACAACTTCATTATATAATGTTTATAGAACAAGAAGTTACACTTGTAGTGTATCGTCTATGGGTAATATGATGATACAACCAACAATGTATTTCAATCTTAGACATGTGCCAATGTTCTATGGTCCATACTTTATAACGAATGTAAGTCATGATATTAATGTTAATGGTTTTGAAACTAACTTCGAAGGTATGAGACAACCTATATTCTCATTCCCGTCTATTGATAAGTTGGTGATGAGTGTAAATAAAAACCTTCTTAAAAAGTATGAAACGTTTTATCGTAAAAAACGAAGTGAACAAACCGCACAAAACGCCACAAATCAAAATAATACTTCGAGGTCTAACAATCCTTTAGTTCCTTCTGAAAGTGCTAATTGTAATGAAAGTACACAATTCCCTAGTTTGAGTTTTGTTGATTTTGAAAATACAAGGATACCTACAAATGATGTTATAACTTATCTAAATAGTATAACTAACTATAGTAAAAATTTAAGAGCATATTCTTTGGGTGTTTGTTATTTGATGAACACGGGGGGTTATGGTTCGTTTGATTGTACGAATAACAATTTATTTGGTGTCACTTCATCAGCATTACGTTATCAAAACTTAACTGGGTTTACTAATGGTCAGGTTTGTGTACAAAATAACTCACAAACATCTCAGGTTAATGGACAATCAACAGCACCTACAGTTCCAATATTTTCGTTTGAGAATAAAGAAAATAGTATTAAACTGTTTCTTGAATCATATATAAATTATGTGACTATAATTGATAAGTTGATAAGTCTTTCAATAAACATAGTTAATAACGATGAGAAACTTGCGAATGCGTTGACATATCTTTACTTATCAACATGGATTAAAGATTATGGGACAGGAAAAACAGGTTCCGAAATAAAACAACAGACAGATACTAACATTAGTAACGGTACATTTACCCAACAACAATTTGACGACATTAAAGAAAAAATGTTAAATGCAGTTGTTAAAATACTATAATAAAAAGAAAAATTGACTTTTGCATATATTTATTAATAAAAAAGTTATGAATATTAAAAATCTTTTAGATAACTACCTAATGAAAGATACACGAATTACTGAACGTGAAGCGGGTAATGGTTACAAAGAAGTTTGTGACTTAGATACAGGTGATTGTTATACCGTAAGAATGAGAGACGGTCTTATTGAAAGAGTTGATAATACTATGAATGTTAATAGAACTCTTAAAGTTGAAACGCCAAGTGGGGTGAAAACTCTCCTTAATGGTTAAAAAAAAATACTATGAACAAAAATAATAGACTATTAAAAGAAATTGAGCAGTATAATAAGATTAATAATTATATTGCGGAACAATTCGATACTGCGACACCTGAACAGGGTGGTGAAACACCTGAAGCTCCTGTAGATGATATGGGCGCTGATACAGAAGCAGAAACTATACCTGAGCCTGTAGATGTTTCATCTGACCCAGATGTTGAGGTTGTTGACGATACTGAAGGTGATGTACAAACGGATGTTACAAATTCTGAACCAACTGAAGAAAGTGGTACAGAAGAATTAGATATTACTGATTTAGTTACTTCACAGAAAGACATTCAATCAAAACAAGATGAGTTCATGAATACTATGTTTGAAAAACTTTCTGATTTGGAAAGTAAGTTAGGTGCTATGGATTCAATTTTTGATAAGATTAATTCTATTGAGAATAAAATTGAAAAGTATAGACAAAAAAGTCCTGAGGAAAAATTACAACTAAGAAGTTTAGATAGTTACCCATACAATCAAAAATTAAGTGATTTTTTCATGGATAAGCAAGATGAATTTGAAGCTACCGGAAAAAATGAGTATATTTTAACTTCAGACGAAGTAGAAAACTATTCACCAAACGAAATAAGAGACACTTTTAATAAATTTGAACAAGACGATAATCAGTTCTAATTTTTTAAGAAATATTTTTTCAGAAAAGACCACTTCGGTGGTCTTTTTTTATTTACTACTGTTTGACTTATTACAATGTTTGATTATTATTAATGGACGATAAAAGAGATAAACTACTAAATTTAAAAAAAAAGAAAAATGAGTAATTCAAGTTTAGACGCAGTACTAGCACAGTACGAAAAAAACACCACATCAATGGGTGGTGGGACAGGGATGTCACAAGATGAAAGAATGAAGAAGTATTTTACTACTATTCTTCAAAAAAATGAAAAAACAGGTCAGAGAAGAGTTAGAATTCTTCCTACTTCTGATGGTTCATCACCATTCAAAGAGGTATGGTACCATGAACTACAAGTGAATGGTCAGTGGATGAAACTTTATGACCCAGGAAAAAATGACGGAGAGCGTTCACCTTTGAATGAAGTTTACGAAGAATTGATTTCAACAGGTAAGGCTTCAGACAAAGAATTGGCTCGTCAGTACCGTTCTCGTAAATTTTACATTGTAAAAGTAATCGACAGAGACCGTGAAGAAGACGGTGTTAAGTTTTGGAGATTTAAGGACAATTACAAACAAGAAGGTATTTTGGACAAAATCATTCCAATTTGGAGACAAAAAGGTGATGTTACAGATGCTGAAAAAGGTCGTGACCTTATTGTTGAGTTAACAAAGGCTAAAACACCCGCAGGTAAAGAATACACAATCACTCAAACGATTATGTATGATGACCCAACACCACTTCATGACGATTCTTCTATAATGAAAGAGTGGATGGAAGATGAGTTGACTTGGGCTGATGTCTATTCAAAAAAACCTGTAGAATATTTGGAAGCGGTGGCTCGTGGAGAAACACCTGTATGGGATAGTGAAGCTAAGAAATACGTTTATGGTGATAGTGAAACTTTTGAAATGACTATGGGTGGAACTAAATCACCTGAAAAGTCTCAAGACCCACAGGATAATATGGAGGTAGACGAAGACCTACCATTCTAAAAAACTAACATGATGGTGCAGGCAATGTCTGCACCATCTTTTATATTATTTAAAAAATATGGCAATTAAGAAAAAAGATTTCAGTAGTATTAAAAAGAAGTTCTCAACTTCTGCCAAATTCAAACCTCAGAGGTTTTTTGATTTGGGTAAAGATTTTTTGGATGCTGTTGGTGTTCCTGGACCGGCTATGGGTCATTTAAATATGTTCTTGGGACATAGTGATACAGGTAAAACCACTGCGTTGGTTAAGACTGCCGTTGATGCACAAAAGAAAGGTATTTTACCTGTTTTTATTATTACTGAACAAAAATGGTCTTTTGAACACGCAAAACTAATGGGTTTTCAATGTGAAGAAGTTGTCGATGAATCAACTGGTGAATTAGATTGGGATGGATTCTTTTTATTCAATAATAATTTTGAATATATTGAACAAATTACAGACTACATTAATCAGTTGTTGGATGCCCAAGAAAAGGGTGAATTAGAATATGATTTATTATTCTTATGGGATTCTGTAGGTTCAGTGCCCTGTAAGATGACCTTTGAGGGTAAGGGAGGTAAACAACACAACGCAGCAGTACTTGCAGACAAGATTGGTATGGGTATTAATCAAAGAATATCGGGTTCAAGAAAATCTGAATCACAATATGAAAACTCTCTTGTTATTGTAAATCAACCTTGGGTTGAGTTACCTGACAATCCATTTGGTCAACCCAAAATTAAGGCTAAAGGTGGAGAAGCAATTTGGTTGAACTCGTCTTTGGTATTTTTATTTGGTAATCAAAAAGGTGCGGGAACCACTAAGATTTCTGCAGTAAAAGACAAAAGAAAAGTTAAGTTTGCAACAAGAACCAAAGTATCTGTTATGAAAAACCACATTAATGGTTTGGGGTATGAAGATGGAAAAATTCTTGTTACAGCTCACGGTTTCTTAGCGGGTAAAGACCCTGCGGAAGAAAAAAGTTCTATTGAGACATACAAATCAGAACAATCAGAATATTGGAAAGATATCATCGGTACAGGTGGTGATTTTAAGTTAGAAGAAGAAACGTTGGACTCTTAATAAAAGAAAAGTGACAAAAACGTTATTAGTTGATGGAGACAACTTATTTAAGATTGGATTTCACGGAGTAAGAGATTACTACCATGATGGTAACCATATTGGGGGGATATTCCACTTCATCAACGTACTCAAAAAGTTTTTAGAGGAGCATAATTACGATAAGGTAATTGTCTTTTGGGATGGTAATAACAATGCCACCCAAAGACGTGCTCTATATCCTCAATACAAGGACAATAGACGTGAGACGATGAATGAGATAAAGAAACAGTCGTTCTATCACCAGAAGTCACGTGTGCGTCTCTATTTGGAAGAAATGTTCATACGTCAAGTCACACTTGATGGGTGCGAGTCGGATGATTCAATTTCGTACTATTGTAAAATATCTGAAGATGAAAACAAAACTATATTTTCGTCAGATAAAGATTTAACACAGTTAATTTCCGATAAAGTACAAATTTACTCACCATTAAAAAAAGAATACATTAAAAAGGGTGATAAGGTAAAATTTGGTGCTATAGAAGTAATTCCTGAAAACGTTGTTACCCTTAAAGTTATTACTGGTGATAAATCAGATAATATTGACGGTATTCTTAGAATGGGTGAAAAAACGGTTTTGAAATTTTTTCCTGAGATAGTTGACAGTCCCACTTCTATTGACAATATTTTAAACCGTGCTAACGAGTTAATTAAAGAAGAAAAGAAAAATAAGACATTAATTAACTTAGTTGAGGGAACAACAAAAAATGGAACATTTGGAAAAGAGATTTTAGATACCAACAAAAAAATTGTAGATTTGTCAAACCCTTTAATAACACAAGATGGAAAAGAAGAGATAGATTTGTATTACCGAGAAGACTTGGACCCTGAAGGTAGGGGGTACAAGAATTTGATAAAGTACATGATGGAAGATGGACTTTTTAAATACCTACCAAAAAAAGACAACGCTTGGGTTGAATTTCTACAACCCTTTATGAAACTTACAAGAAAAGAAAAAAGAAGATTTAAAAACAAAAATTAAAATTATGAAAGAACAGAATGATGTAGTAAAGCTAGAGTTCCTTTTGAAATTAAATGAGAACATCGTAGTACAACGTTACTTCAACGTTAGAGGTTATAACCCTAACGCTCGTAAAAGTTTAGAATTGATTGAAACAATTCATGAAATTATTTACATAGTACAAAAAGATTTAACAAACAAATCGTGTTATTATCTACTTGAAAACTATGAGCAAATTTTGGTAGACGAAGAGATTCTTAATACCTCAAACACAGAAGGTCCTGAGTATTTTTACATGACAATTAAGATTGGAGATGAGACAATTTGTCAGTCTGGTTGGGACGCTAAAGTATACCCTCCTAAGGTAAGATATACGGTAGACATACGCCCAAGACTAAAAAATATACTTCGAGTGTTAACTGACATTTTTTCAACTGAAAATTTAACACATGAATATATGGGATATTCGTTGGATTAATCATATTTATTAAAACTCACACAAACTAAACTTAATTAGAAATTATGTCAGACGAAAAGAATTTTGGATACTTAGGAAACACATTTCAGATACAACTTTTAAACAACATTGTTTTATATAAAGATTTTGCTAATTCAATCGTTGACGTTCTAGACCCAAAGTACTTCGATAATCAATATTTTCGTTTGATTATGCAAATGATAAAAGAGTACTACGTTAAGTACGAACACGCACCTACATTTGAAACTTTAGAACAGTTAACTAAGAGTGAAATTTCTTCAGCTATGGCTCAAAAAATGGTCTTAGACATGTTAACACAGGTAAAAGACGCACCTTTTCAGGGTCATCAGTTTGTTCAAGAAAAGTCATTAAAGTTCTGTAAACAACAAGAATTACAGAAGGTTATGGGTAAAGCTCAAAAAATTATCGACAAGGGTGATTTTGAGAGTTATGACAAACTTGAAGAGATGGTAAGAGAAGCTCTACAGGTAGGTGAATTGAATCAAGGTGCTGACGATGTATTTTCTAACTTAGACCAAGTATTACAGGACGATTTTAGACACCCAATTCCTATCGGAATCCCCGGTATTGATAACTGTCTAAAAGGTGGTTTGGCGAAAGGTGAAATTGGTGTTATCTTAGCACCAACAGGTGTAGGTAAAACTACTGTACTTAGTAAGATTGCGAACCACGGATTTAATTTAGGTTACAATGTTTTACAGGTATTCTTTGAGGACAATCCAAAAATCATTCAAAGAAAACACTTCACAATGTGGACTGGTATTGCACCTGACAACTTGTCTCTACATAGAGAAGAAGTTATGGAGAAAGTAAAATCAATTCAAGAACGAACACCAAACAAATTGACCTTGAAAAAGTTACCATCAGACACCCTAACAATGAGTCAGGTAAAAAATCAGATTCGTAAAATGATTGCTGAGGGTAATAAGATTGATATGGTAGTGTTAGATTACATTGATTGTATCATGCCGGATAAGAACTTAGGTGATGAGTGGAAAAGTGAAGGTTCAGTTATGAGAGGTTTTGAGGCGATGTGTCATGAGTTAGATTTAGTTGGTTGGACGGCAACACAGGGTAACCGTTCATCAATATCTTCAGATGTTGTGACAACGGACCAAATGGGGGGTTCAATCAAAAAAGCACAAGTAGGTCACGTTATTATATCAGTTGCAAAATCTTTACAACAAAAAGAGATGAACTTAGCCACTATCGCAATTACAAAGTCTCGTATTGGTAAAGATGGTATTGTGTTTGAAAATTGTAAGTTCGATAATGAACTACTTGAAATTGATACTGAACAGAGTGTAACCTTCTTAGGTTTGGAAGAACAAAAAGAAGAGAAGAACCGACTTAGAATCAAAGAGTTGCTTGACAAGCGTCAACAACAAAATCAACTATAAAACAATAAAAAATATGGATAATCTATTAAATTTAGAAGAAAAAGATGCCCGTTTCGTTATTAAAAGAAGCGGTGAAAAAGTACTATTCGAAGAAGAAAAAATAAAAAATGCGGTAACTAAGGCGATGCAAAGCATTGACATGGTAGACCATGATATGGCTGAAAAGATTGCTAGAATTACCAGAAAAAGTTTATTTAGAGAGGATAAAGAAAAGGTACCACATGTTGATGAGATACACGACATGGTTGAAAACAAATTAATGGATAATGGGTTGAATGATGTTGCCAGAGAGTATATTATTTATCGTTCTAAACAAAGACCAAATATCTTCTCTAAACGATTAAATTTAAAACCTTATGAGTATCCTGAGTTGGTGGAATATGTTGACGCAATCAGACATTCATATTGGGTTCACACCGAATTTAATTTTACATCAGACATTCAAGACTTTAAGGTACATTTATCAGAATCTGAAAGAACTGCAGTACAAAGAGCTATGTTGGCGATTTCACAAATTGAAATTGCTGTAAAAACATTTTGGGGTGACATTTACAAAAGAATGCCAAAACCTGAAATCGGTAATGTTGGTGCAACATTTGCAGAATCAGAAGTAAGACATGCAGATGCATACTCTAACCTAATTCAAGTGTTAGGTTTAAATAAAGAGTTCGAAAGTTTACTACATGTTCCTGCGATTAGAAAAAGAATTAAGTATTTGGAAAAATCTATAATACACTCAAAGTCTGTTGAAAACAGAGATTATTTTGAGTCTGTAGTATTGTTTTCAATGTTTGTAGAAAATGTTTCTCTATTCTCACAGTTCCTTGTTATTATGTCATTTAACAAACACAAAAACATGTTAAAAGGTATGAGTAATGCGGTTGAAGCCACATCAAAAGAAGAGAACATACATGCGGAATTTGGATTTGATTTGGTTAACTTAATTAAAAAAGAAAATCCTTCATGGTGGACACCTGAATTGGTGGATGATTTAATTGAAGCGACTTTAGAAGCTTTCAGTGCTGAATCAGACATTGTGGATTGGATTTTCGAAGAGGGTGATTTAGATTTCTTAACTAAATCACAAACTATAGAGTTTATTAAACATCGTTTTAATGTATCATTAAACTCTATTGGTATTGAAAATATTTTTCATGTTGACACTAAATTATTGGAGACAACTGAATGGTTTGATGATGAAATTCTAACAACAAAACATACAGACTTTTTCAATAAAAGAAGTATCAATTACAGTAAAAAAAGTAAGTCAATAACATCAAATGACTTGTTCTAACAAAAATTAAAAGTAAAAAATGAATAAAAGAAAAGAATTCGATTGGATTAACGATGAATCAATAACGTTTCTTCGTAGAGGGTATTTAAGTGAAGGTGAAGAACCTTTAGAAAGGATTAGAACTATTGCAGACCATGCTGAAAAGATATTAGGTATTGAAGGATTTGCGGATAAATTCTACGACTATATGGGTAAAGGGTGGTATTCATTATCATCTCCTGTATGGGCAAACTTTGGAAAAAAGAGAGGGTTACCCGTAAGTTGTTTTGGTTCTAATATTGGTGACAATATAGAATCAATTCTTTACACTCAGGCTGAGGTCGGAGAAATGAGTAAGATGGGTGGAGGTACTTCAGGGTATTTTGGTAATATCAGAGGTAGAGGTGCTGAAATTACAGACAATGGACATGCACCTGGTTCTGTACACTTTATGAATTTATTTCAAAGTGTGGTTGATAACATTTCACAAGGGTCAACACGTAGAGGTAGATTTTCACCTTATCTTCCTGTAGAACATCCAGACATTATGGAGTTTTTAGAAATTGGTACTGAAGGTGCTCCTATTCAAGACTTAACACACGCTGTTACCGTTACCGACAAGTTTATGGAAGAAATGATTAATGGTGATGAGGAAAAAAGAGCAATTTGGGCTAAAGTTATTCAAAGACGTGGTGAGATTGGATATCCATATATTATGTTCCATGATACCATGAATAACAAAGCACCTGAGGTGTATAAAGATAAAGATATGAAAATTTATAATTCAAATCTTTGTTCTGAAATTGCACTTCATAACTCTGAGGAAGAATCTTTCGTATGTGTTCTTTCATCTATGAATGTACTTCATTATGATGACTGGAAAGACACAGATGCGGTAGAAACGATGGTATACTTCTTAGATGCTGTTGTTACTGAGTTTTTAACAAAAATTGAAGATATTCGTGACAATGGTACTATCGAAGGTAAAAGAGCGTTCTTTTACTTAGAAAAGTCTTACAACTTCGCAAAAAGACAGAGAGCGTTAGGTTTAGGTGTATTGGGATGGCACTCACTACTCCAATCAAAAGGATTACCTTTTGACACAAGAGAAACTGCAAGATTAAACGTTGAGGTGTTTAAATTGATTAAAGATAAATCATATAAAGCATCTGAAGAGTTGTCTAAAATGTTTGGGGAACCTGAAACTTTAGTTGGATACGGTAGAAGAAATGTTACATTAAATGCTATTGCACCAACAACATCATCGGCATTTATTTTAGGTCAGGTATCACAATCAATAGAACCAATTTGGTCTAATTGTTATGTGAAAGATGTGGCTAAAATGAAGGTAACTATTAAAAACCCTGTTTTGAAAAACTTGTTGATTGAGTTAGGTAAAGACACTAAAGAAGTTTGGAATAGTATTAAAAAGGCTGACGGTTCTGTTCAACATTTGGAATTTCTAACTGATGAACAAAAAGATGTTTTTAGAACATTTGCCGAAATTAATCAAGCATCTATTATCAACATGGCTGCGGTTCGTCAAGATTACATCGACCAAGCACAATCATTGAATTTGATGATTTCACCTGATATGCCAACGAAAGATGTTAACAAACTTCTCATAGATGCGTGGAAGTTAGGAGTTAAGACACTATACTACCAACACTCAATGAATTCAGCTCAAGCTTTCGCAAGAAAGAAGTTGGGTTTGAACGACTTACATTGTGTTGCATGTGAGGGATAATTGTTAAAAATAACAACTTATAATAATAAAGAGGACTTAGGTCCTCTTTTTTTTATAATTTATTAGACTAATATATTTATGTATAATGGCAGATGGATTTACATACGGTATTAATTTTCCTTTTAGAGATAGTTTACAAGGAAAGTATTTATCTCTTTCACAAAGTAGTGTTGAAGAGATAAGGACAGACCTTTTACATTTAATACTCACTAGAAAGGGGACAAGATATTATTTACCTGATTTTGGTACGAGAATATACGAGTTTATTTTTGAACCAATGGATGGTCCAACATTTGAAGCGATTAAATCAGATATCAGAGAAGCGGTAGATAAGTTCATACCTAACTTAACAATAAAGGATATTACATTAACACCTTATATTGATGATTTAGAAGCACAGGGAGAATTAAATTACGAAAAAGTTGGTGGTGCAGTTTATAGGATACCAGGTAAAGGTACTGAAGAATACACCGCAAAATTAAGAATTGATTATAGTGTTGATGACAAAGCATTCGAGTCAAGAGATTTTATAATTATCAATATTTAATAGTATATGGCAAACAAAAAGATATCTTATACTGAAAGAGATTTTGAAGGTTTAAGACAAGACCTAATAAATTACACAAGACAATATTATCCAGAACTTATTGATAACTTCAATGACGCTTCTGTATTTTCTGTTTTCTTAGACCTTAACGCAGCCATTGGTGATAACTTACATTATCATATTGACCGTAGTATTCAAGAAACGGTACTACAATATGCACAACAACGTTCGTCAGTTTATAATATTGCAAGAACATATGGTTTAAAAATACCAGGATATAGACCATCGGTGTCTATGGTTGATTTTTCAATTACAGTACCAGCATTTGGGGACAAAGAAGACGCAAGATATTTAGGTATATTAAGAGCGGGTTCTCAAGTTGTTGGTGGAGGACAAACTTTTGAAAATGTTTATGACATTGATTTTGCTTCACCGTATAATAATAGTGGGTTTCCAAATAGAATCAAAATTCCTAATTTTGATTCCAATAATAGACTAATTAATTATACTATAACAAAGAGAGAAACTGTCGTTAATGGTATAACAAAAGTTTTTAAACAGGTTATCAATCCAAGTGACGTTATTCCTTTTTATGAAATATTTTTACCTGAGAGAAATGTTTTAGGTATTACTTCAGTTATACAGAAAGACGGTACAAACTACCAAGCCACACCAACATATTCAGAATTTATTAGTTCACCAAATAAATGGTATGAAGTGGACGCTTTAGCAGAATCTAAAGTTTTCATAGAAGACCCTACAAAACCTGCAGACTCTACCGGTGTAAAAGTGGGTAGATGGTTACAAACGGACAATAGATTTATTTCAGAATATACACCTGAAGGGTTTTTAAAAATGACTTTTGGTGGGGGTACAACAACACCTGACCAACAACTTGCTCAATTTGCACAAACAGGTGTACCAATGAGAATACAAGACTATCAAAATAATATTGGGTTGGGTTTAACGGTAACACCAAATACCACATTGTTTATACAATATAGAATTGGGGGAGGTACCTCATCTAATATAGGTGTGAATGCAATTAATCAATTAGGTACGATTAATTTTTCAGTTAATGGACCATCGGACAACATTAACCAAACTGTGAGTAACTCATTAACAGTAAACAACGTTACAGCGGCTATCGGAGGTGCTAATCAACCAACAACTGAAGAAGTTAGAAATATGGTTGGATTTAACTTTTCATCTCAGAAAAGAGCGGTTACGATTAATGATTATCAAACGTTAATTGCTACGATGCCTGGTAAATTTGGAGCACCAGCTAAAGTGGGTATAACAGAGAATAACAATAAAATTATTGTACAAATGTTAGCCTATGATGCTGAAGGACAACTTACTGAAGTTTTATCAAATACATTAAGAAATAATGTTGCAACATATCTATCAAATTATAGAATGATTAACGATTATGTTGAGATAACAAGTGCTCAAGTAATTGATTTGGCTTTTGATTTATCTGTGGTTTTTGAGTCAACACAAAATCAAGGTCAGGTTATTACTGAGATTGTAAATCAAATTTCACAATATATGAGTTCACTTAATCGTGAGTTAGGACAAAACCTAAATGTGTCGGAAGTTAGAAGAATTATTCAAAATATTTCAGGTGTGATATCACTATCAGATATTAGCATATTCAATAGAACGGGTGGGGATTATTCATCGTCTCAAACATCACAAAGATATTCAAACTCAACAACAAAACAAATTGAGTTAATTGACGACACAATATTTGCTCAACCTAACCAAATTTACCAAGTTAGATTCCCTAATAAAGATATTACAGTTAGAGTTAAAGACTTGAAGGGTGTTTCTTTCTCATAAGATAGTTTACATACACGAAACAAGAATTATTTTTAAAATTGGATAGATAAATATTTATCTTAAAAGTTACATATGCCCAAGTCATACAGAATACGAACACAACCAGGTGTTGACAAAAATATTAAAGTAGAAGTTTCACAAGATTTTGACTTTCTTGAAATATTATCATTGAAGTTAAGACAAGAAGATGTCTATACAAGATTCTGCGCTGACTATGGTGTAGTGGTGGGTCGTGTAATTACAAACGGAGGTTACGGATTACCAAACGCCAAGGTATCTGTCTTTGTTCCTTTAGATAGTGTCGATGAAAATGACCCAATTATATCTACATTATATCCTTATAAGAATATAGGACAAAAAAATGAAGATGGTTACAGATATAATCTTTTACCTTATGAACAAACATATGGTGGACACACACCGACAGGGACATTCCCAACTGAAGATGACATCTTAACAAGACAAGAAGTTTTAGAAGTCTATGAAAAGTATTACAAATATACTGTAAAAACAAATGAGTCGGGTGACTTTATGATTATTGGGGTGCCGTTAGGTATTCAAAAAATTGTGATGGACCTTGACTTATCAGATATGGGTTGTTTCTCATTGAGACCTTCCGACTTGATTAGAATGGGTTTAGCTACGGAAGGACAAGTTGCTGGTCAACAATTTAGGGCATCGACAGATTTAGAAACTCTTCCACAAATTATTAATGCGGTAAAAGATGTTGACGTGGCTTCATTTTGGGGTCAAGAAGATTTATGTAATATAGGAATCACTCGTGTTGATTTTGACCTTAGAGATTTTGGAGTTAACATACAACCACACGCAATATTCATGGGTTCTATATTCTCAAATCCTGATGAAGACTCATTAAAAGAAAATTGTAGAACAAAAAATAGTACAGGTCGATTATGTGAATTAACAACAGGGCCTGGACAAATATTAGCCATACGTCAAACTATAGGTGTTGATAACCAAGGATATCCAGTCCTTGAAGAATATAAATTGGAAAATGGTGGTAATGTGATAGATTCAGAAGGTGCTTGGTTATGTGAGGTGCCGATGAATTTAGATTATGTTGTCACAAATGAATTTGGTGAACAAGTCTTATCTAACGACCCATCTATTGGTATCCCAACGAGTGCGAAATACAGATTTAAGGTAAAATGGCAAAACGAAGGTGGATTACAGAATGAAGTACAAAGAGCTAATTATTTGGTTCCAAATATTAAAGAATATTATGGTACTAACGTTGACACCGAAGCGTCATATGCCTTCTCATTAGATTGGGCTGATTATGCTGATAAAAATACTTTAGGGGGTATTTCAAGTTTAGGTGAAAAGATGATTGAAGAGGCTATTAATTGTGAAGACCGATTTTATCAATTTCACTACAATAAAGTATATACTATATCTTCAAACATCGACCGTTTTAAATTTGGATTTGGAGACAAACGTCATTTAGGTATTAAAAATATAGATGACTCATTATGTAAAAACAGTGTCAATAAGTTTCCTGTAAATGATGGTGAACAAAATTCAGGTAATCTAATATTATTTGATGTTTTAATGTTTATTGTAAGGGCTTTGTTTATTCCTTTAATAATTGTTTTACATGTTGTTTACCTTATCTATGGTATTATCATTGGTTTAATAAATGCGATTAAAAAGGTATTAAGGTGGTTTGGAGTTAACACTGGTGAGTCCATCGCCATGGCCACTTTAAATTTACCTATGATATCATACCCTGACTGTGAAAATTGTAATTGTGAAACAACATACAATAGTCCTAAAGACTTAACAAATTCAAGTCAGGGTGAAAACTTATCATTAATTGCAAATGTAAACGATAGAGGGTATTATAGTAATTTTACGCCAGAAAATGATGATGAATTAAATAAAAAACTAAGGTGGTTATTATCGGGTAATGATGCAGGTAACTTCCAAAGGGTACCGGTTTATGATGATGGTAATAATACAGGTAGACGAGGATATAGTGAAGACCCATCATTTCCACATAGATTAAACTTATTAAATCAAAGAGAAAGATATTTTAAAAATGCTGCTTTTGTAAATCAAAATAGTGAAGCAAATATAATAAAAACTACGATTAAAAATAGTAAACCTGGTACTAATCAAGTTCAACCTTCAGAACCGTTATATGATAATGTTATGGTTTTACTTTGTGACCCAGGTACTTTTGATAGTTTTGGTGCGGGTAAATTAGTAACTTTTAGTGATATAAATAAACTATCGGATAAAAATGTTACTGGAGGTACTGTAAACCAATTTGGAAATACTTCAATAACGGGTACGTCATTATATGATAATAACAATTTAATTAACAAATCTATAACTAATATTTTACCTGATGGTACCGTACAGACGGCTAATTTAAAAATACTATCAGATAATTCAGAAGAAAAATATTATAATTTTCCGTCAGGTGTTGAATACCTACAAATAATTACGGGTGGTACTGTTTCAGAATTTGCAAATATTTTATGGTCACAACAAAGTAAAAGTATATTATTTAATTATATAATTAGGTATAAACAGACATTGAGATTTAGAAATGGTAGTTTAGATGATTGGGATGATGTAGAGTTAAATAATAATGATTTTGTGGAACCATTATTACAAATACCCGATTATAGAGACCATGAAATTATACTCTTGAACAGAGGTGTTGACCCATATACACAAAGACAAAATATAGAATATGATTTGTCTATTCTTTTTGGAAAAACATTTGGTAATGTAAAAGTTGAAGGTAGTTACTTTCTTAATATACCAATTCAACCTAATGATAATAGTACTATATATGTGTATGATGCAAAATCACCACAGAGTCATTTAGTTGGGGATAATACAACAAACAACGGTTCTAACTTATTTTTCCCATCATTTACTTTCACACCTGACAGTTCAAAATTCACAGCATTTACTACAACTGAGTTGTTACGATATTCGTCTATGGATAAATCTAAGGGAGGTTTTAAAGTTAATTCTAATGACCAATATAATGTTGGTACTTATACAAATCCTGATGGTGTAATTAATGATAGTAATAAAAACTATTTTTTAAATCAGGGAAGGGTTGAAGGTAGTAGTTTGTTAGGTATGTACAAGGCTAGTTCTAATGACCGTACACCTACACATTCCCAAATGAATGAGGCTAGATTGTATAGTCCTGTGTATTATAATGGTACATCATCTTTAACGATAAATAATAGCCAACGTTTGGTGTTTAGAAGTGATAGGTTACCAACATCAGACCAAACTGAGGTTTATAATAACAATAGTTATGTACTTCATCAAAATCAAAAATTTGTTTTTTATGGATATAATGATGACGGTGAAACTATTGTAACGCCAAACTTTGACGTTGAATCAAACTATAAAGGTACGGGCTCTAAAGACTTTACAGGTGACACTACTGCAAAATTTGCACAAATTACAGGTTCATTGTCTTGTGATGGAATGGTACGTTTAAGTGCATATGAAGGATACGGTACTAATTTTACTATTGATGAGGATAAGAATGAAGATGTATTAAATCAAAAAGATGTTGTAAATGGATGTTATAGACTTATTAAGATACCAATAGGTAGTTTAATAAGAGATGGTATCCTATTTACAGAATGGATGGCTAGATATCGAGTTATGTATGCGGCATGTAATGGTGCTTTTGCTCAGATGTTCCAAAATAATTGGGTTAACGGTACGTTATACATGCCTTCTTTTTATAAGGGTGCTATATTTAATTCTGATAATGAAGTAAGTTATTATAGATATTGTGGATTCCCTCAAGGTAATTTAGAAGGTGAAGGTCCAATTTATTACAATCAGTCGTCTAATAATTTTTATTATAAATCTACACGATATGTAGATGGTACGGGATTTGTTGCTCAAGAGAAGTATAAAATACCTATTCTTAATTTTAATCCATTTGGCGCTGTTAATGAGAGAAATATGTGGTCACCAACCACCATTATGGATTTGGGACCAAGAGACCAATTTACTAAACAAATATGTTTTGACCCAGACTTTGAAGGTTATTTAGTTGATACGTTAAGGTCGACATCTTATAACGATACTAGTGACCTTTTGAATATGTTTATCCTTTCAAGACTTGCGAATTCTAATTTCTTGGGTCAATTAACAGGATTGGGTGACGCATCAATCAATGCCATGTTTAGTAGAACAGGTGATAGAATTGATGGTGATGTTGCACAAATGTGGAGTATTAATAGTGAATTTGGTATTGTTCCATTTTTAGGTACAAACTACACTGATGATAGAATATTTGTAAGTCAAGACACAGTGTTTGATACACCTATATTTGGTATATTTTTTACTGGTGATACACAGGTAAGACAATTATTAACTCCAGGTAAAACAACATATACTGAATTTGGATATCCAAAAACACAAGAGGTACCGTTTTATAAGTGGAGTTATTTAGAAGACGATAGTATTTTTACATCACCAAAACCCGCAACCAATAATGTGTTTGGTTATGAAGATAACACATGGGATACAAATATAGTGAACGGTAAATTATTTTCATCAAAATATCAAACTCTTGATTTTAATAATTCCCCATATTTTAAACCCACGAACGGTAATAAATTAGGTTATATATATAATAGAGATTCTAATGGAAATGTTTCTGCCGACTACCCGCAAAATCAACCATCAAAATTTTTAGTGGGAGCTCCGTTCCATTTTTACTTTGGGTTAAGAAGAGGTAAATCTGCAATGAACAGATACATATCAAAATATTTAATTGAGTCGTAATGGGTAATCAAAATGAAATAATATATATTCCTGGTTCTAAAAGGTTTAAAGGAAATTCTGATAAAGAACTTTTCATACAGGTTCCTTTTAAATCTACACAACAAAATTACACTCAAGGTGACAGAACTGTTTTACTAAATCTTGCTCAAAGATTTGACGAAGAAAGGCAACAAAGTAATCGTATTAGAATTGCTGGTAAACTAACCAACATTATTAATAATAGTATTAGTGGTAAAACTGAGTATTCTCCATTTAAAAATGATTTATATTATTTAGATTCTGAAAATTCGGTTAATACTAATGTTTGGAAAGGATATCCACAGTATAAAGAATTCACATTTGTTAGAGAAGAGGGTATTACGGGACACACTACGTTTATACCTAAAAGTTCTTCAACATATAATTGGAATGTTTATATATCTTATCCATTTAGTAGTGATACGACACAAAAAATAAGTTATACTAATTCGAGGTTTAATGCTTCGACAGGTATTAGTGAAGTATCTGAGGGTATACCATTTGTAATACGTAATACATTTTTTAATGGTAAACCTTTAATAACTTTTTATTGTGGTATGAATCATAATCTAAGTATTGGTGATTACGTTAAGTTAAGTTTTACTGTTAACGGTAAAGATACCTTTTCCGTTTACTCGTTAGGTGATGAATACTATGACTCTGAAAATAGAGTTTTTTCACTATATAATATAGGTTATGGTAATACAAATTTTGAAGACAATACGACAGGTACATTTAAAAGGATTGTTGATATAAATAATACAGGTGAGACAACATCAAAATATTATATAAGACTACATAAATTATTGACAGATGGTGATGAAGTTGATTTAGTAAAAGCCGGATTTGAGAATACGTCATTCACAACTAGACGACAATTAGAATATAGTGGGTTAACACCAAACCAAATTCAAAGAATATCATATAAACAAGGTAATCAAGTATTCACCTATTCTTTTGACCAAGATATCGACATAACAGGATTAAAGGATAATAATTCAAAACCAATAACCAATTTATTTGTGACAATTATAAATAAAGGGTATATGGGTTGGTTTAATAAACCTTTTAATAGTGATAGTAGTTCGGCGATAGATATTGGGTGGGATTTTAATTTTGACGCGTCATCGGAGGATGAATGGTGGAACCATAGTTCTTCAGATAATAAAGATAACATTCCTTTTAATTCTTATACTATCGGTGCAAATACTTTTTACTATAATCAAACATTAACTAAGGGACGCATAATTAAAGGGGATATTTGTGAGTGGAATGAATATGAACAAAGGGAGATTGTTTTGTCTCCAATATATCACAAATATAGTTTTAATCCTTTAGTATTTCAGGATAATAGTAGTACGACTTTTCCATCAGGTTATGCTTATAAGCCACACTATGATATTCCAATCAGGTCATTTTCAGATTATATCGAGACTGGTAATAAAAATGAAATTGCAAATGTACCTGAATATTCTTACTATTCAGAGAATGATAGACAGTGGAGATGGAGAGATTTATATCCATATGGATTTATAGATGGAGATGGTGTCGGTGTTGATAATCCTTTCATCAATAATTCACATTATCCTTTTAAGGAAATTCTTTTCTTACAAACACCAATACTAAGAAACACTGAGGGTATTTATTATCAGACAATAAACTTACCTATAGTAGATGACTGTGAATAATTACCGTATAACAATATCACCAAATACTCAACAACTTAATATTCCTATTCAATTAGATTTTGATAATTTGGGTAAAGAACAGGGGTTTGTTGAATATGAAGAATATGCGATAAACGAGGTCATTAACCCTACTCAAGATTTTGAGGTCACTAGATTTCCACATTCATTTTGGGATGAAAACCAAACAAAAACAGATATCAATTATAATTTTTATTTCTTTGATAACTCAATAAGAATTACTGCAACAACTGATTGTACTCAATGGATAAATTCTTATCAAGATGAAGGATTTACTCCCGATGAAATATACTACTATTCCAATTCATTTAAGAATAGTTTTTTCAAATTAGATTTTTACGATAATAAATCATCGGAAAACCAAAAAATATATTTTACAGTTATCATCCCCACCCAACAGGGAAAGACTGAGCCGTCCTATATAGGTAATGTAAATAAACTCATACCTGTTAATATTAAAAAACCACAATTTCAATTAGATTATGTTGGAGACAAAGAAGGTTTTTTTATGTATTGGTTAAAGAATACTGATTATTTAAATATCAGTAATTTTTACATGAGTTGTAAATTCTTCAATGCCAAAACAGGTGAATTTATTAGGATGATGAATGAATGCCAAGGTCTACTAACACAAAAATTTACATTTAATAAGGATTATAAATTCTATTATAAGTGTGTGTTGGATTATGAAAATTATGAATATAAAATGTATTCGGAAGATGAACAAGGTAATTTAACGAGAGTTGGTACAGATACTAACCCAATAAACTGGTATGAATATGTAAATCCATCATGATAAATTCAGACAGTCAATATATAAGAATATCGCCTGAAGTTTTGAGTAGTGATATTATTAGTGAAACTCTTAGTGGAAACACTTTTGGGGTGTATTCGGGTATGTCTGAAATATTGAGTGGAGGTACTAATGGTAGTAGTTTATTAACGGGTCTTACAGTGCCTATAGTATTTACTGAAACATTTAATGATATGGGATATTACTCACCATTTGATGGTTTGATGTTACAATACGATGTCATTACTAATTTTTTATATTCTGCAACTACAGCTAACAAATATAATATTACTTTATATAACACTTCTGATGAGTTTTTTGGGTTAAATCAATTTTCAACATATCAAATAGATTGGGGTGATGGTAGTAATCTTGAAAGTATGACATTATCGAGCATTACACACAACTATCAACAGATTGTGGGTGAGTATAACATAAAACTTATACAAACTAATCCTTGGGGTACTACTACGATTACTAAGTCGATATCTATACCTATGACAGGGGTTACCGTAGATAATCCTCAGGGTACGGTTAGTTTCGTTTCTCAAGGGGGTAATTGGTCGGGTACGTCATCATCTTATAATTTTATTTTTAGTGGTGATGCTGAGAACACGGTAGAGAAACAAATTAGTTCAACATTTACAACGGTACCATATATTGTTTCAGGTTTTACTAAATCTAAACTAACAGATTTAAAAACTTATGGTAATCCACCATACAATCCTGCGATAACAATATTCAAAGACGGTCAAGAATATGGTAGAGTTTTAACATTAGGTGAGACTTACACTTCTTATACTATAAATGATATAATTTATTATGACTACCCTAACGGGAGGACTTTATTCATTATTGAATCTTCAGGTTTTACATCAAATGACTTGGTTGCCGTTAGTTTAACAAAAGAAGAAAATTTATTAGACGTTGCAATGCAACCAGAAATCCAATCACAAATATTTATTGAGAGAGGTAAGAATTCAGCATTCGAAGGATTACAGAGACTTTCAGAAGTCGATAACATTGGAGACCTTGTCCGTTATGGGTATGGTTTCTACAAAATAAACGAAGAATAACATGGCGTTAGGAACATACGGAACAACAAGACCAGCAGACATGTCACCTGAAGATGTGGAGATAATCCTTAATTATACCCCTTCAAGAGACGTAACAGAAAATTTTACTTTAAAAAAGTTAGACACAGCCAGTATTTTGACACCCTATTTCCACAATAATCAAACAGGTGGTAATGCAGGTGTTGAAATCTTAGGTGGTTTGTATAATCTCAAATTACCCGCAACTGAATTTAATCAATTAGGTATCTATACACTATATATTAGACCTGCAGAAATAAGAACAACAATAACAGATTGTGGTGTATTATCATCACTACCAAATGTAAAAGGTATTATTATCGATTTAAATAATGTTCCATCACAATATAGAAATAGGTTTACAAATCAGGGTCTTGTTGGTTTTAGAATTGAATACCTAAATCAAGATGGTACAAAAATTCCTAACTTTTATAGAATTATAACATCTTCGTTTTTCTGTGAACCTGTAGTTACTAACTTAGTAAACACATCACAAAAAGCAATCCGTTATAGATATGTTGATAGTGGTAGTGATTTAATATTCTGTACGGTATCACCAACGAGTGCACCTACAAACAAACCATCGGCGACACCATATATAGGTCAACCGAACCAAAATATTATTTTAACAAATACATTCTTTAATCCGATGAGTATAGACATTCAAGTTGCTAACTATGATGTTGACACTCTTGGAATTGCTCTTTATGGTAATCAGACTAAGAGTATTGAAGATGGTATTTACACAATTTACGATACTCAAAACAATATCTACAAACAATACAACTTGTTTGAGGTTAGAGATGAATTTAATAACTTATTGTTTGAGGTTCGTCAAGATAGAGGTGATAATATTGATTTTAGTAAAAACTTCTCAAACGTAGTTAATTAATGGCAAGTAATAAGTTTAGATATCCTCCTGCACCTGGTAATGGTAGTGGAACTTTTTCTGACGACATTGTTGGGTTACAAACAGTCGATGGGGGGGGTCTTACGCAAGGTAATTTTGAATTTACCACTTCCGTTGTTGAAAAAGTTAATAGAAGTTTTAATACTGGTGTATTTTCATCACCAATCAGTTTAGATGATTTAAACGTTGATGGATTATTGGAGTCGAGAGTAATTGCGGCTAAAAATTATAGAGTTTATCCAAATTATGATATTAGTCAAGTAACTAATTTTACTCTTTATGGTTCTTTACAAAAAAGGTTTAGTGCGTCTGTTACAAAAATAATTAATTACTTTCCTGCTGCTATTCAAGTTGATAGTTCGTATTACGATTATACAACGGCAAATACTGCTAATAATATTAGTTATGACCTTGAAGAAAATTTAACAACATTCACTGTTGATGTTACTAGATTTAAAAATCCTTTTGATATTGATTATTCGGTAAATGCTACACGAAATATTTCGGTTAGACCATTAGAAGTTAGTCCATTAAGAAATTTAACATTACAGTATGGTAAATATGCTATCTATGTGAACAACATGGAAACTGAGTATTTGGTTTATGACTTTACACCGTCTGCTAAATTATCTGCTGGTACTGTTACTCTTGTGGTTGAAGGTAATCCATTTTCAGGTAATTCATCGACAACCGATTCGATTGTGATTAAACCAAGTAAATTTGAAACTGAAAAGGCATTTCAAGACCCATTTGATGAGGTTGAGGATTTTCTTTTGAATAGATTAGTTAGTCCTAAATATACTGCAACATTTCAGGTTCCCGTATCTGATGATGATGGAAGATATCAAATTATTGATAGAAAAGTAACTTGGGCTTTGGATGGTCTATGGAACATAGATATTCGAACTAATAAGTTTGAAAATTATTTAAATAATTTAAATAATATCGCTGAAGATTTAGACGAGTTCAAAACTAATTTAATTAGTCGTTTCTTAACAACTGCGGCTTTTCATGAATTTGACACACAAGACCAAAAAGTCGAAAAAGTTTTACAAATATACGGAAGAAGTTTTGATGAAACAAAAAAATTCATTGATGCTTTAGGATACATCACTTCAGTAAATTATTTACCTAAAGATGATATTCCTTCACAATTATTATACAATTTAGCCTTAACATTAGGTTGGAATACAGACATTTCACCAATCACTAACGATGATTTCTTAGAATCTGTTTTTGGTACAAAGAATCAATCAATATATCCTGGTCAGACAAGGGATAAAACACCCAACGAATTAAATTATCAGTTTTATAGAAACTTAATTTTAAACTCGGCTTATTTGTTTAAGACTAAGGGTACTAAAAATGCTGTTCAATGGGTTATGAGGTCTATCGGAGCACCTGAAGCTTTAGTAGAATTTAATGAAATTGTTTATTTAGCTGACGGTCCAATTAATATGGACCAATTTAATGAAAAATATGTTCAAATATCAGGTGGAACTTACAATGATGAGACACCAACATTTGATTCTACAAATACTTTTAAAATTAGAGGTACGGTTTATACTGGATTTACAACAGATTCGGTTGTTAGACTTACAGATTTAACAAGGCCTGATTTTCCTGTTGATTCTGACGGTTATCCAAGAAATCCGGCAAATGTTCCATTTGAATTAGGTGCGGGTTGGTACAGAAGTACTGAATATCACAGAGCACCTGAAATAAATCAAGTAAATGCGACTAAATACACGGGAACAAACCCCGATTCACAGACGATATTAGAACCGTTTACCTATGGTCAACAGTATTTCGATACGTTTAGGGATTTCCCCTATCTTAATATGGGTTATGAACTTACGAGAACTTATGATAACCAAAAGTCGTGGCCAGCAAACCAACAATTAAGAAAAAATACCAACGCAGGTTTTAACACATACTATCGTGTTAGTGATGAGAGGTTGGTTATGAACGCCAAAAACATAGATTTATACATGAATATGGGTCAGGGTCTATTGTATGATGTGTGGGACATGTCAAGAAAATATAATTACCCGATTCCAAACTCAGGTTTGACTAATCCATACCCAAGAGGTGTGGATTGGACGGTTATTGACCCCAAACCAAAAGAAAAAACTTTCTTTGAGTTTGCTCAGAGTTTTTATAATAACATGATTAATGTAAGAAACCGTCAAACTATTAGTGATGGTAAAGGTGGTGGATACCCACAATTACAAAGATTGTATGAAAACTACTTAAATTCTGAAGCTACGGTAAATATACCATCAAATCAGTACACATACCAAAAGATGATTGATTACACTTTAGGGATTGGTGATTATTGGATGAGATTGGTGGAACAATTATTACCGGCATCTACAATTTGGATGGGTGGTCAAAAGATGGAGAACTCGGCATTCCATAGACAGAAAGTAATGTGGAGAAGACAGAGGGGTTGTGAGATAATTCCTGTTAGTTGTGTTCCTTGTGAATTCAATGGACAGATATTAGGGTACGATTGTATAGACCAAACAATAACATGTGGTATATACCCTTGGATTGAAGATAGTTCAACATCTACTGCGGGTAATTTCCAACAAATGTTAACAGATGTGGTTGCTCAAATATCTTCAGCTTACACTTTGTGTGATACCAACACAATCGTGAGTGATTGGTATGTTGATTTAAGATTAGATAATGATATTTTGGTACAAGAAAAATTTTATACAGGGTATGGAGGTAACGATGTACCAACAAATTCAGATTGGATTAATGGTTTAGATGAGAAGTTGGAATACTTATACCAAGATGGTCTTAACTATTTTATAAATGGTGATACTATTATAATAGCGAATTCATCATGTTACGATGATTTCACGAATAAACGTCTTTACTTAAACGTGGGGATAGATATAACAATTAGTTGTCAATAATGGCTTGTTTTTCAGGTGTTACTACAGGAAGTACGTGGGGATATACCGATTGTTGTGGTGTATTAAAAACGGGATATAATGCGGGTTTTAGTATTTGTTTAGATACTGCGTATTCATATTCAGGTATTTCTGTAACAGCAGAACCATGTTTTGTTACGTGTGCTCAGTTGGATGCGACGTTCTCAGTTACGGGTGTTTGTGAAAATGTTGGTAATGGTGCGGTTAGTATACAACCATCAGGGGGTGTTGCTCCCTATTCTATTTGGAATGTAGTTCCAGGTATACCAGCCTATTCAGGTGCTGCGAGTAATGGTCCGTTTGTTTTTACAGGTTTAACGGGTGGTACTTATGTTTGGCAAATTAACGATACTACCGCTCCTGATAACCAAGAACTTTTTGTAAATATAATAGTTTCTGAATGTTTTTGTGGTGAAGTTTATGATGTTGTTGGTACTACTTGTGGTAGTAACAATGGCTCATTTTATGTGAGTGGTTCGTCAACTTCAGCTCCCTACGATATTCAACTGTATAACGGTAGTACTTTTTATTCGGGGTATACTGCTCAATTTTTTCCATATCAAATATTAGGGTTACCAAGTGGTTTATATGATGCAAGAATTTCAGATTCAGGAGGTGCGACAGCACAAACTGAAACGGTATTGGTATCTGCGTCTACTGAATTAGATTTTGGTATTTGGACGGTTGATGCATCATTCTGTGTTCAAAATCAGGGTAAGTTGGCAGTTACAGGTCAGACGGGTGTCGGTCCTTATACTTATTTGTGGAGTAATGGAGAAACCACCAATACGATTACAGGACTTACACGAGGAACCTATTCCGTTACGGTTACAGACTCTTTAGGTTGTTCTACAACGAGAAGTCAGGATATTGTGGTAACACCACAATTAGGGTTGGGTTCGGTAACAGCATCAACACCAAGTTGTTTTACATCAAATGGTTCATTAACATTTACAATCACAGGTGGAACACTTCCTTTTTATTATTCAGGTAGTACAGGTCAAGTAGAATATAGTAACTCAAGGACATTTCAATTAACAGGACTGACTAGTGGTAACTATCAAGTATCTGTGACTGACTATGATTTATGTAAACAAACATTTGATTCATACATAACACCACCGGGTGGTTTTGATATTGTTAATATCAATGTTACTAATTCAAATTGTAATAGTAATAACGGTTCTATTGGTATTATAATAAATGGTACATCGTCTAATAATTATGTCTACACAATATCAGGAAGTACTACGGGTGTAGTTCAAACGACAACAACACCATCTCAATCACAAACATTTTCAAACTTATCTAATGATACTTATTTGGTCTCAATATCAGGTACGGGTAGTAATTGTTTATATTCAACAACAAAAACCATAACATCAACAGATAAGTTTACGGTGAATACTAATATCACTGGTACTACTTGTGGTGGTAATAATGGTGCAATTCAAGCCGTTGTTAGTTCGGGTTATACATCACCTTTAGATTATATTTTAAGTGATGGACAACAAATTATTGATTTAGCCTTTAGTGCATACACGTTTGATGGTTTACCATCGGGAGTTTACACACTTACCGTTACGGATGCCGACAACTGTAGTGTTACTAATAATATAAATGTCACTAGTTCATCTAACATGAACTTTTCAATATTCGGAACAGATTGTGTTTTGGGTAACGATGGTTCTGCTGAGGTGGTGGTGACGAGCGGAAATCCACCATTCACATATTTATGGAGTAATGGGGAAACTGGTTCTACCATAACAAATTTATCAGGGGACACTTATGATGTCACAGTAACGGATAGTGATGGCTGTGCAAAAAGAAAAAGTGTAACGATTGTTTGTGACCGAGAGACCGTAACAACTTATAGTGTGGTTGGTGTGTGTAATCAATTATTTGAAACAACATCAAACACTAAAAGGAGTATGAAGAAAATGCTTAATGAAGGGTTTTTGGATGTTACATCGGGAAGAACCAACTGTGTATTGAGTACTGCTGAATTTAAAGCAGTTGTTTCGATTACAGGGTCAACAGGTTGGGTAAGTGGTGATACAGTACCATTTTACACTGCGACGACATTAAATTCGGTTCCAACGGATAATCTGTGGATAAGTACCGTTGAGGGTATTTTAAATGGAATATCAGAAGTTGGAAGTGTTACTATAGATTTATTAAATAATACGATTATTATAAAATCAGACTGTGATGGTGATAGTGACCCGTTAAAGGGTGCACGAATATCAATCAAATTACAGATAACTTATGATGTAAACTGCGTTACATAATGGCATCTAAAATTACAATAAATTCAATTAGTGGTGCAACGGCACCTTATACATTGTATGTTTGTGATGGAAACGGTAATAATTGTTTCTTTCTTACAACAGATGCATCACCTACAGGTGATTTTACTTTATCACCGTTTTTTAATGGTGCACCATCGGTAATGTTAAAAATCATAGATAGTAATAACTGCGAATATTTTGAAATCTTGCCCTGTCAGTAAACATAAATAAGAAAACTGATAAAATATCACGGATATTTTAATTTGTCAAAGTATTTATTATTAAAAAAGTAGATGGCGCAATTTATAGTACGACTTACATTAGATTCTAATGCGATAGGTCCTTTTGATATATATTCAGGTTCAACCTCAGGTACTCCGATTAAAGTTAATCAAACTAGGGACCAAATGATTGCTGGTGTTACCATAACACTACCTAGTTCAACTTTTGGTACTGAATACACTATATCGGTAATTAACACTCAAGATGGGTGTAATGACTTGCTTGTTACTCAAAACGTTATCGCTTACATAGGGTATACTATTACTGTAAATGTTACTGAAGGTAGTACTATTGCGACATATACTGTTGTTGCTGATGGTGCGGCCTCGGAAGATATTACTGTAAATTTCACAAATACTTTAGGTGTTACTTCGGGTAGTGATGTAGTCTTTACTCCGTCTGTTCTTATATTAAGTGGTTCAACTACAGGTACAACATCATTAAGTGCGTCGACAGTTTATTCACTTTTAGATGATACATGTACTAATACTAATTTTGCTATAAGTGGTACTACAGGTATTACCACAAGACCACCAAAAACATTTATTTGTGATTTCCAAAACATTACACCAACGCCTACGAGTACTCCGAATGTTACTCCAACTAATACTGCGACACCAACAAGTACTGGAAATGTAACTCCTACGCCAACAAGTACAGGAAACGTTACACCAACACCAACAAGTACAGGAAATGTAACACCTACACCAACGAGTACAACACCGAGTGTTACTCCAACACCGACTGCTAGTGTAATTATCATTACGCCTACACCTACTAATACGCCAAGTAATACTCCAACAAGTACTGCGAGTGTTACTCCGACACCTACAAATACTCCAAGTGTAACACCAACAAATACACCGACAGGTACTGCGAGTGTTACTCCGACACCTAGTACATCACAAGGTGCAACACCTGCCGTTACACCAACTCAAACATCTACACCAACGAGTACACCAAGTAATACTCCAACGAGTACTGCAAACGTTACTCCAACACCAACAAATACTCCGAGTAATACACCAACAGGTACTGCTAATGTAACTCCTACACCTTCAGTGACTGCAACACAGACACCGACTAGTACTGCAAATGTAACACCTACACCAACAGAGACTCCAACTAACACACCAAGTAATACACCAACGAGTACTGCTAATGTGACTCCAACGCCAACAAATACACCAAGTAATACTCCAACAAGTACGGCTAATGTGACTCCGACACCAACAGGTACACCAACTCAGACACCAAGTAATACTCCAACGAGTACGGCTAATGTAACTCCTACACCTACAGGTACACCAACTCAGACTCCAACGAGTACTGCTAACGTAACACCTACACCAACTCAGACACCTACGAGTACCGCTAATGTTACTCCAACACCAACAAGTACACCTACTAATACGCCAAGTAATACTCCAACGAGTACTGCGAATGTTACTCCTACACCAACAGGTACACCAACTCAAACACCTACGAGTACTGCTAACGTAACACCTACACCGACAAGCACTCCAACAGGTACACCTACAAATACGCCTACTAATACACCTACTCAGACACCAACAAGTACTGCTAACGTAACTCCAACACCTACGCAAACACCGACAAGTACTGCAAATGTTACTCCAACACCAACAAGTACTGCTAACGTAACGCCAACACCTACGAGTACTCCTACACAAACACCTACTAATACTCCTACGCAGACACCAACAAGTACTGGTAATGTAACACCTACACCAACAAGTACTCCAACAGGAACACCAACTGGTACTCCTGCACAAACACCAACAAGTACTGCTAACGTAACGCCAACACCTTCAGGTACTCCTAATAGTACACCAACACCTACAGGAACCGAAGCGGGATTACCTCCAGCATATTTACTGATTGAACCATCTTCAATAGCCGGCACTATTGGTACGTATATGTTCAATCAAGGGGCTTCTTGGTATGGTTATACCAATAGTAGTGGGCCAACAGATATTGATGATATTCAAGATTATGTTGACTTCTTTGCTTTAAGTGCTGGAACTGGAGGAGTACCTTCAATAGTATCTGAGGTGATACCTCAAAGTGGTGGTGGTACTGATAGTGAAGGAAATACTATTGTACAATATAATTTTACTACAATAGAAATACCATCAGGTACTGTATCAGGTAATGCTTACTATTCATTCTTAATACCTGATGAGTCTATAGGTGGTACAGGTTCAGGAAATAGACAAACTAAGATTGATTATTCTAATGGTGCGGGTCCTAATACTTTTAGTGATGAAAATATGAGTGCTACTCAATATAACTATGGTACTATTGTAAATCCAGGTGGGCCATTTGCTAATGGTACGTATAGACTTTACTCGCCTAATACTATCGGGGGAGGATTGTATTTTAATAATACATCAACAACACTTTATTTCAAAGGAAATACTGTCACATAAAAATTAAACACAACCAATTAAATATTTAATATAAAAAAATAACACCATGAGTTTCAATTATAAAAATCCTTTATCATCATCCCAATTAAGTAATGTTGAATCGGTTTCTAGAGAAAAAGTTATTGGTACTAATTTTAGCGTACTTCAAGTTGGGGGGTACATGGAAGTTTACAATCTTTCAGATTTAAATTTTACTATTCCTGAAGGAGAAACTGGTCTAATTGAATTTACTGGAAATAGTATACCTATTAACTATGGTAAAAGAACTTTACCATTTTTACCTGATAATTTAAATTTAAATTCTGATAATATATCTTCTGGTCGTAGGAGACTTGGTATGTTAGTATATGTTCATGAGACAAATAGAACATACCAATATCAAATAGACGATTATGAAACTTACTACAATGCTGCTAGTGGTTCAACTACAGAATCTGAATATGGTACAACAATTTCAACTTCTACTGCTGGAGGTACTACATTTATAAATAAATGGTTAGATTCATCTATTGAAGGTGTAAGTGGTGTTACAAGAGAAAATGCAAGATGGAGAGTATTTTGGGGGACTGACTGGCAAGTAACAGGTGGTACAGTAACATACGATTCAAATGGCACATTAGCCTTAAATTCAAATTCAGGTAATACAGTTAATATTTCTGGATTTACAACAATTACAGGTGGTACATACAGTAGTGGTACCACAACAATGACCCTTGTAAATAACTTGGGTCAAGAAATCGATATCACTGGATTTACTAGTGGTTCAGATACTAACATATATAATAGTGATGGTTCATTAGATGGTAATAGGGTAGTTAACCTTAATGGTAATAATTTATCTTTCTTAGGTGAAGGTAGTGATTTAACATTAGCTGCAAATCAATTAATACTAAGTGCTGATACAGTAGGTAATATATTATTTAAAGGAATATCAACATCATCAGAAACAAATTATCTTGTTATTGATGCTAGTGGTAATCTTAGTTACAATACATCGGGTGGTGGTGGAGAAACTGCAGTATCTGCAGTAACATATAATAGTGAGTGGGGTTTAACTGAAGAATTAACAGACGGTTCAACTGCAAACATTAACTTACCATTCATCACGGGTGGTACATATTCATCTGGTGAACTTAATCTTAGTATCGCAAATCAAACTGAAGGTGATATATCTATCTCATTTGGTGGTGAAGCTGCTGACATATATGCAACGGGTGGTACTTTAGTTAATGATACGTTAACCATAGACAGAAATGATGGTTTAAGTTTTGATGTTACAGGATTTACGGACACTTATTATACTGGTGGTTCTTTTGATAACCAAACACTTGAATTAAGATTGGATGATAATCAGGGTACTGATGTAACTATTACAAATTTAAAAGGTCTTTATGTCTCGGGTGGTACCTATAGTGGGGATACATTAACACTTGAAGATTCAACAGGTGGTACTATAACAATTACAGGATTTACTGCGGGTACTTCAGGAACATCGGGTACTTCAGGTTCAAGTGGAACATCAGGAGAATCAGGTTCGTCAGGAACATCAGGTACTTCAGGTTCAAGTGGAACATCAGGAGAATCAGGTTCATCAGGAACTAGCGGTACTTCAGGTTCAAGCGGTACTTCAGGAGAATCAGGTTCATCAGGAACTAGTGGTACTTCAGGTTCAAGCGGTACTTCAGGAGAATCAGGTTCGTCAGGAACATCAGGTACTTCAGGTTCAAGCGGTACTTCAGGAGAATCAGGTTCGTCAGGAACATCAGGTACTTCAGGTTCAAGTGGAACATCAGGAGAATCAGGTTCATCAGGAACTAGCGGTACTTCAGGTTCAAGTGGAACATCAGGAGAATCAGGTTCATCAGGAACTAGCGGTACTTCAGGTTCAAGCGGTACTTCAGGAGAATCAGGTTCATCAGGAACTAGCGGTACTT
>Ga0208019_1000033_pt1 | contig 62391 bp, 51 predicted proteins | sample CB_VirMetaG_5_FD_184540 | JGI IMG/M metagenome (GOLD analysis project Ga0208019, IMG submission 184540) | Freshwater to marine saline gradient viral communities from Chesapeake Bay - CB_1508_1D Viral MetaG (SPAdes) (version 4) | ecosystem: Environmental > Aquatic > Marine > Coastal | place: USA... | reverse complement strand
ATGGAGACTTAATAACCCCTAAAAACTTTAAATATTGTATAGAGTGTAAGAAAGGATATAACAAAGAAAACTTATATAGTTTATATAATGATAGTTCCGACACTTGGAAATTTATAAAACAATGTGAGAAAGATGCTGAGAAGTGCGGAAAATATCCAATGGTTATCTTTAAACAAGATAGACAACCAACATTAGCCATAGTACCCTATCATACATGGATAGATAATGCTTATTATTGTATAACTATAGAAGATAAAGATAAAACAAGAAAATATAAAATATACTTGTTTGATGAGTTACTAAAAAAAGAACCTAAATCTTTTTGGTTTAGTCTAAGTTAAAACACCTAATAGCTTCTCTACCAAATTTTGTAGTAGATCTGGTATTTCTATCAGAACCAGAGGAAGCTCCCTCTTGTCCCCAAGTGACATGAACTTTTACTTCTGGATTATTTGGACAGGGAAATTCCATAGTAAATGTTGTAGATCCTGGATCGCTTTTTATTTGTAAATTATTAGATTTTCTAGCTTCGATTAATGACTTAAAAACCTCATTATGAGAAATAGTAAAAGTATCGCCATTACCATCCACATGAATTACATCTAACAAATCATCTTGATTTAATCCAGCTAAAGCAGATCTATGTAAAATACTATCTATAGCTAAATTAACTTCTTTTTTATCTCCTGAATTTAACATTTGCCTATAACGAGCACTTCTAGCCAATCTTGCTGTTTTTTCTTGTAATCTATTTAAAGAATCTTGATCTGTTAAATCTATAGGCTTCCCATTTTTAATAAACAATTTTGCTATATCACTTTTTTTTAATTCAGAATAATTTAATTTATTTATAATCTGTGTTGCAGCAGAGTTAATAGTTTCTTTTGTGTTTGTTTTTTTTAATTCACCTTTATCATTTATAAATGTTTTTTGTTCATTTAAAAAAGATGTAGCAGAATCAATATTTTTTTCTAAATCTTGAGTAAATTTTACTACTTCTTTTTCTCTACTTTTATTACCAGAATAAATAACATCTGTTACAGTTTTATAAAATCTTTTGCCTACTCCCTTTATTATTGAGTTATCCATCAAACCCATTTCTCTAGAAATACTTGCTACCTCACCAGCCTTTACAGATTTCATTTCTTTCATTATCTTTAAGCCTACTGGTAAAGCCCATCTAGTTTTTTCTCCAGGAATTACTATAGGAGGTACACCAAACTTTTCATAAGCTGCCTTAGCATCTTCTTCAGTGTTGTAATACAACAAACTATCACTCTTATCTCCTGTATCTGTAGCAAGTCCAGTTCGTTCTATTCCAACAGCGTTAAGTTTTTTTGCTAAAGGTTCATATACTTTTAAAAGTCCCACGATAGTTTTTTTTAATTTTTCTGGATCATCTAAAGTAGATAATTGACTTTTTATTTCTTCTTGAATGAATGCTGTTTCTAAATCTAAACTGGAATCTAGATCATCGACAGTTGCAATTAAACCTGCTTCTAATAATTTAATATTATTTTTTAACAAAGAAGTTAAAGTATCCATAAGAACAGTCCCCAAATCTTCTCCACTAGAAATTCTTAAAGAAGCCTCAAACATAACTTCATTAATATTACCCCTAACTTGACTTATCTCTCCAGCAGAGTAAACGCTTTTTCCTATTATCTTTATTTCATTAAATGTTTCAATACCACAATCGTCTTTGACTCTTTCTAATAATGCTTCATGCATTTGATTTTTGTTTACTGCAATACCTTCATTAAGGTTGTCTCCAAATAGAAAAAGTTGTTTTCCATTTGAAGATAAACCTACTTTAGTAACTATATCATCACAATCTCCTTTACCAGAACCAAAATTTGATAAAGATTCAAAAGATTCTATAGCTTGTGCAGCCAAATGAGGACTTATTGATTGTGTTGCTACTTTATTACCTTCTTCATCTAAAGTAATGCCGTGATTATTTATTAATTGATTCTCTAAACCCCATTGACCATCTGTTCGATAACGGGCAGCTTGCCGAAGATCTACATTTGCTATATTTTGATTAATTTTAGAAAGTTGTTCTTTAGAAGTAATACTTAAAGAAATACCAACATCTTCTAATTTATCTCCAGGAGTTGGTGGGGCTACCTCTTCTACCTGATCTGTATCAGAGCTTTCTCCACTTAAGAAAGCTCTTAAGTCTTGAAACCCCGAATCATCGGCATTATCATAAACTTTAACTGTATTCCAAGCACCTCCTCTGTATGCTTTATAATCTGTAGAAAATGTGTAGAAACCACCTGTTATGCCGGGTCCACTTTGCCAAATCGCACCCGCTGTTCCTGGGATAAAATAAGGCTCTCCAACAGATTTTCCAGTGGCTTTATTTAGTTCTGCTTTTGTTAATTCGTTAGGATCCCCCTGCTCACAAATATATTCAAGCTTAAAAGTTCTCTTTTTAAGCCTATTATAACTTTCAAGTAATTGATTAAAATAATCCATATCTTATCATAGAAATTTTAAAAATAGGCTTAGTCTAAATCTTATAGACTAAGCCTATTAAGTTAAGAACTATTCTATATCAGCTAGGGTTTGAGTAATTGAAAACATTCATGAAATCATACTTAAAGTTTACAGTTAAAGTATGAAAATCATTTTGTGAATAGTTAAATTCAGCAGCAGCCCAAGAGGTTGGATATACGCCGTACAGCTCTACAACTGAATGTGGTTGTAAAGTATTATCTAATTGAACAATTTCTACCTTGTTTACTTTAAAGGATGTTCCGGCTGTACCTCCGGGTTGAGAGCTTTTTGTCATTTCTCCAGTAATAGGATCATAAATATTTTTAAAATATCTAAATAAGTCTGAAGCAGTTTCACGAAGATACAAATTGTCAAAATCTATAGTAAGTTCTTCTGGGGTAACTTTTCCTGGATAGAACAGTTTATCATTTACACGATCAACAACTATGGCTTCACTTTTTAATTGTAAACCACCTACTTTTTTAGCAGCTAAGGTTAAATCTGCTGTATTAGTTATTTCTCCTGGTAAACCAAAAAAATGAACTTCAAATTGGTAGGTTCTAATAGAATCTAAATCTGTAGAAACAACAGGCAAGCCTGCACCTGGGGTAAACTGTCTTCCGTATTTTTCCTTATAGTATGAGTCAGCCATTTTTTAGTCTCCTTATAATGCTCCTAAGTTGGCAGATTGATTAGTTAAGTTAATCTCAAAAACTAAGATCTCAGCAGTTTTGGTGGGTTTGATTAATACTTTAGTCCAAAGCTCATTTCTATCTACCCGCAAAGGAGTATTTACGGTAGAATCACAAACTACTCGGAATTCAGTAATACCTCTTTGTCTGCGAATATCATCAAGGAAGGGATTAAGAACTCCCTCAATTTGTGCCCAAGTAAACTCATCGTTGGGTTCAAAAACAAATCTCTGTGTAGCTCTAAGGATAACTTTTCTTACATAAATCATTAATCTACGAATATTTATTCTATCCAAAGAAGTGGGCTCTCTTTGAGCAGTTCTTTGACCAAATATTGTTATACCTTGTTGTGGGAAAGCGACGATTGGATTAACAACATTACCACCACTATACATAGTATCACGATCACCTTGATTTAATTTGACTTCTACTTCAGTGGGTTTAGTTAATCGCCCTCTTTGGAAACCTGCGGGAGCAAACCAACTTGCAGCCACAGAATCAGTATAAGCCATTTGCCTTGCACCAAATATTGTAGGATCTAAGTATCTATCTTTACCATCAAATACACTAAAAGTCTTAACGTGAGGCCAATAAATAGCTGCATATGAACTATTTATTGGAGATGTTCTTGACCCAGCGGTGCTAGTTGATTTTCCGTTAGTCCAATCAATAGCATCTTGTGTAGTTCCTATAGCTAGTGGTGGAGCTACTAGAGCTATAAAATCTTGTGTAGTTTCAGCTAAAGTAACTAAAGCGTTTTGAACAGATTGTGTATAGATACCTGGGATCAGAGCTATACCTACATTTAATAATGGATCATCAAGAGCTTGCATTCCTGTTTTTGGATCTTGAGTAGCAGTACCTATTAGTGATACAGCCTGTGCAGCGGTGTCACCAACAGAATCACCATTTGTTCCTCCAGCTAAATTAGTACCAGCAGTCTGAATTAATTTATTAAATCTACTTCCACTATCTGATATTAGTGTAGTAGTTATTGGAGATCCTGTTGCCTCTGGAGAAGATGTTGGATCTAAGTATCTTGTAGTAATACTAAACCCTGTTTCACCAACTAATGATGATATTAATTGTGAGTAATCAGTTAATTTTGAAGTAGTAGCATCAGAATCATCTTTATAAATATTACCTTTTATAATATTAGAAACAGTATCAGTCTGACCAGTGTTAATAACATCTTCAATAAATGCTCCAGATCCAACTAAACTTACCTTAAATGTTTCAGTGGCATTACCCTTATCATTAACTACAAAACTAAAGTTTTGACTACCTAAACTATTTAAAGTAATACTATTTCCGCTAGGAGATCCATCAGTTTTAATACCTCCATTATAGCCAGCTCCAGGGTATAAAGATTGAACGAGGTAAGATATTGAGTTTGTTCCTGTGGCAGCTATAGTACCTCCATAGACTTTTACAGCAGAAGCTAAAAGTCCAGAAGCACCGAACGCTGTTGCTCCGCTTAAAGTATTTGTTGCCTGTAAAGCAGAAACTCCGTTAGACACATTAAATGATGTTCCGCTACAAGCTGAAACGGCTAAGTAAGCACCTGAACCAGCAAAGGAACCAACTAAAGCACCAGAAAGACCTAAACTTGTAGCCGCATCGCCTACTTGTGATCCTCCATCAAATACTCCAATTTTATCTGCATCTAAACCGCCTCCAATAATTTTTCTAAGAGCAGCGGCTTGGCTAGTTGCTGTTCCTGCTGGTATTGTAAAGTCCTTACCAGCTTCTGAGTTATCTGGGAACTGTGCTATACCGTTATTATCATAAACCTGAACTCTTAATGTTATGGATGATCCAACACCAAAACCTTGAGAGTCTGCCCAAGCATCTACACCAGAAATAATTACTGCTGGGCAAGAGCCAATACTTACTGTCGCTGAAGCGTCAACGGCATCATCGGCAGCGGCTCGGATGAAATACAAACTATTAGTTTGTTCTAAAATTTCTAAAGAACCCTCTAAACCTTGTCCAGGTATGAATTCAGAAGGCTCACCGAATGTAGTAATAAGCTGATTTTGGTTAGTGATTAAAGTAGCTTTGTTTGTTGGACCCTTACTAGCAAAACCAACAATACCAACAACTGAAGTATTAATACTTGGGGCAAAATCAGAAATATCTTTTTCTATGGTATAAACACCAGGACTTACATAATTAGGCATAACTTATCTCCTAAGCATTTGTAATTTTAAAAATTCTACGTCTATGTAAAGTTTTGATTTGTTCTGTTATATAACTTTCTGGAACAACTACAGACTCCCCCGGAGTTAACCATTTTTCTTTACAACCCTTTTCTGTATTAAAAAATACAGAAATTGATTGTAAACTGTCGTTTTTTATTTGTTTCATAACTAATCTCTCCTTATTATGTACTTTAGAACTAGTAAAAATTTGAAAAGTTTTTTTAAGTACAATTAAAAAGGGAAAATACAATCATTAGTAATATTAATCTTTTTTATAATACTTGTATTATTTTCTGATGGTTCTATTGTTTCTCTATAGATATCAGCATAACAAGAGTATAAATAAGCAATTCCATTAACGTACAAAGCGTCGGTTATCTCGAAAACTCCAGAATACTCTTCTCCAGGCTCCAGTGTTGGGATTTGTTTTTCATAAGATAAAGATATACTATTAAAAAGAGTAGAAACTTTATCATTTGGTGACGCTTTCCCCTCCTCCCAAGCAGGATAATCTAAATTAAATCCAGTATTTAATAATGCATTAAAGTTAAAAGGAAGACTCTGCTGTTGCTTATCAGTTGGAAGTTTCCAAATTCCAAAAGTAAAGGGTTTGGATGGGCTAATACCAGTATTTTTTACAGTCCAAGAAAATCTAAGATATTTAATTCCTTGATCTGAATACCATGGAGGAGCTTTAGGTAATTTTTTACCAATTTGTGGAATACAATCATACCAATAATCATTAAAGCCAATTTGATAATTATATTGTGGTACTTTACAACATGTGTCATTGTATTTTTCATCAGGAGGGTATTGTCCAGTATTCCAACAATTTAGAGTTACATAGTTTGATTCAAATTTTGTTACTTCTAAATTAGGAGCAGGATAAACAGGAGCATCAAACTCCTCCTCATCACCTTCTGAAGAAGCTAAAACTTGCTCTCCTTCTGCATTTGTAATAATACTTTCAGCAAAACCAAAACCTGCCGTAACTACAGTATTTTGATCAGCCAAAATAACTGCTGCGGGGTGAATACCCGTTCCAGCTTTAGGATAAGGCCCTCCTGGATGAGGAGCAATGATGTCTCCTGGAATAGAAACAGGAAAACCCTCACATGTAATTGTAGGAGATCCAGGACCTACAATAAACCCCCCAGGAGCAACACTATCTATCTGTACTCTGGTGACACCTTTTCCTTGTATAAAAACCTTGGAACTTCCGGTGTTTATATGGCTAGGATCGGGGGCATTACATGTTGGACGATCGCCCTGTACTGTTAGAGGTAATCCCATTATTTTAAATATATATCAGATTTAAACTCTTCTATTTGTCCTGTAGACGTTATTAAGAATTTTGGATTAGGAATGTATGTTTTAAATACTAAATTTAATGTTTTTTTTAAAATTCGATCTTGCTTGTCAGCAGCAGTTAAAGATCCCACATCTTCTTCTGAAATTAAATCAATTTTAGCTATAGTAGAAAACTTAGTTGGTAAAGACATTTCTGGATTAAATTTTAATCTAATTTGTTCTAAAATTTGATCTAAGTCTGATCTGTACTTACTCCAAATATTTAATTGGTAATTAATATTTATTGCTCTGGGGGATAAACTTAAAAGTCTAAATGCTCTGTTTTTTTCTTCATCAAAATACTTTTCATGAACAAGAATACTTTCATATCTTCTTCTTTTATCATCATTATCAGAAGTAGTTTGTCCTATTGATATTATAGGTAATATTATATTGTTTTCTTGTTTTAATTTAGCTACTGTTCTTTCTGCATTTCCATAAATACATTTTACATCTTTTACTTGATCATCATCATCAAAATAAACAATATCATTAAATGAAGCTATTAAAGATCTTAAAGATTCTTTGTAAACAAAAGAAATATTTGTTTTAGCTTGAGTCATTTTAAATATTTTTTTTCTTATTTCAACTTCTCTAGTACTGTAGTATCTACTTTTTGAAGTAAAAGAAGAGACATCGCTTGTAGTTGAATATTCGTTTATTTGGTATTGATTAGAATTCATCTTGATCACCTCCAGAGTAACCACCTAAATCTTCGCTAGTATTAAGTAGTGGTGTATCTTGAATTTCGTTTGTATCTCGAAGAAGTTTCGCTGAACATACTAAGTGATACACTCCGTAAGATTCAAAACTATCTTCAACTACTTCAAAAATCTCATATTTTTGGTTTTGAAATACAGGTTTTATTACGTCCCCAGGAATAACACTTCGTCCTAATTTAGTCTCAATGTAGCTTTTATTAAATGTGAAAAGTTGGTCATTAGTTAATTCAATACCAAACTGAGTTAATTCTTCACTCATAGCTACTGGATCGTAATGTCCGTGGACGACTATAGGATCTTTAGCTATAGGTTTATTTCTAGACTCCATATATACTGGATCGTATTCTTCGGTTTGATGATATTTATAAAAATAAAATTTAGATCCAGACAATCTAATTAATTCATCATCTACAAGATTAAATAAGTTTATATCAGGATTTTCCTGATCAAACATATTTAATAAACTGTCTTCTATATCAACATCAGGTAGTTTTGGAAGATTTGTTGTTATCTTGTAGTTTTTATTTTTCATAATTAAAACATTGTGAACACTGGTGGTTCTTCAATTTCTAATAGAAGCTCCTCTTTAAGCTTTTCTTTTTCTTGTTCACTTTGTTGAATTAAATCTTTACCGTTTAAGGAAGCGCCTCCCCCTGGAGATGGAAGAGAAGAGTACTTTCCTCTTATCTCACCTAAGATACTTTTTGCTACTGCTAAAGCGTATCTTTGAATCCAGTTTTTGTAGTAAGGATGCATAGTCCCAGAATCTAAACCTCTATAAATTAAAATAACCCTTTCATTAAAAACTGGAGTAGGGTATAATTGAAGCATGTTTCCATTAATTAAATCCCAAGAACCTTCCTGACTAAGTATTTTACGCATAGTTTCTAAATGTGTTTGAAGTAAATAAAAATCAGAAACTTGAAAATTACTAAAAACAAAATTATCTTGAAAATATTTTATAAAGAAATCAAACTCCAAGCTTCCAGCCATATTCTGAATACTTAATAATGACTTTTTATAAACACAATAAGTTAAATTATTTGCTATGTGTGTAGGAAGCATATAAGTATTAACTCCAGCCGAACATTCAAATGTAGCTATTTGTGTTGCCCAAAAAGGGGCGTGATAATCTATTTGAGTCAATGCTTCATCTATGGCAGTTTTTATTTGAAAATCAGTAAGCTCAACACGAACTACTGGATACCCAAGTCTAGATAAAATATAATCTTTTATAGATTCTTCATAAAATGTAAATTCAATAGAATCAGAAAAAGTAGAATTATTTAACTTAGACCCATCTATAGCAGTTGAGTAGATATCCGTATCTCCTAGATTTCTACCTCCATAAGTTCCAAACGTATCTCCGTATCCTAATAGTTTAGGATCAACTCTGGGTGCTGCTGCTGCCATCTAAAAATACCTCTTTTGTTTTTGGTCTTCCTATCTTTTTTTTAGGCTTTTCTGGTTTATTTATTACTTCTAAAAATCTAGATTCTATAAAATTTTTAGATTCAAAAAATTCTCCAGGTCGAATCTCTATAACTTCTCCATCTATATATAGAAGCATATTCCATCGACACCTGCTTTTATATTTATACATAAAAAACCCCCATAAACTATTTAGGTAAGAAAGGAGGGTCAGAGGAGTAAAAAAAACCTCTGACCCTCCTATTAATTAGTACTAATTATCTCAGCTTACTGTTGAACCATTTATTGCTGTGTTACGAGCAAATGGTGAGAATAAGTAGTTAGCAGTAGGACCAATAATACGAATGATTCTGTAGAATCGGTTCATGGGCTCAATCTGGACCTTACCGTAGCGGGTAAGGATACCCTTCCTGGGCTGGAAGGACTCAGGATCCGTAATAGTTGGAAGCTGCTGGAGTGGAATGTATGGGGCGTAGATGTAACCAGCGTCCATAGCGTTCGCACCCTTGTAACCAACCATAATTTCGTCAGTTGGGTACATTGGGTCAACATATAGATCGTAGCGACCCATAAACTTACCCTTGTACTCAATTGAGTTACCACCGATATTAGTTGGACCATCAGCTGGCTGAACTCCGCCCTCTAGTTTTGCAGCACTTTCTAGTAGTGAAGCAACTAGTGGTGAAGTTAACAACCAGTTACCTGGACCTCGCATAGTTGTGCGGTAAATGTCTTGAGAAGCAAGATTAATGATTGCTAGTAAGTTAGCGTATACTTCGCCAACATGACGGGGGTATAGAGCTAGGCTTGACTGGCTAAAATCAATAACAAAAACATTTGATCCTGAGTTTGCAGAACCTATTTCTGTACCACCACCAACAAAGTCGTAGGTGAACTGAGCAGGAACGAAAGTAGTGGGGGTCGCGGCGTTAGTTGCGCCTCCGAGTCCAGGGAAAGAGGTTCCATCACTACCTAAGCTAACGTAGTTGTTATCCATTAGGTTTTGGTTAACGCCACCTTTGTTTTGACCACGGAAACCGTAAGCGATCATACGAAGATCTTCAACTAGTTCACGATCAATCTCTAACTGAAGTTCTTTTGATAGTAGATCGGTAAGTTCGCGCTCTAAATCCAAGTTATGGTAAGCCTTGAGGTCTTGTGAAGCCTCTAAGGTCCATAGAGCACGCATCTTACGGGTGTTGGCAACAACAGCTTCCTGCTCAACGTGGAAGGTCATTTCTGGAATACCAGTTCCAGTCAAACGCTCACCCGCTGATAAGTTGTAGCCCATTACCGCGCTTATGTTAGGCCAAGCAGCAATCTGACCACCGAAAGTACCTGAAGGAGCACCAGCACCTAAAATTTCTGTACCCGAACCAGCAAGGACGTTAGATACGTCAAAGCCGCTTTGAGCTGCATCACCATCAAGACCTGTTCCTGTATTGGGGGTGAAAGTTCCACCATTGTTATCACCGCCGCCTGTGGCTTCTGAACCAATGGCAGAAGCGGTGAGACCTCTGTAGGTTAGGTTAAACTTGCTGTAGACTGTCTGAACATTATCTGCACTTCCACCGCCTTGCTTGGCACGGCTGTTGCCTAGGTAGAAAACCTGTGATACAGGGCCTTGCATGGGCTGAACGCCTACAATGCTGTTTGCGATTAGTTGTGGGTAGACCCGACGAACTAGTGGGAATGCAAACTTTTGGAAAGTACCAAGCTGACCAGTAGTGGTGGCTGCTGCGGTAATATCCTCATTTAATCTTTCTTGAATAATTGATCTAGCTTGGTTCTCAAGAAGTTGAGCTGTAGTCCGACGAGTATAATCACTGTCGATGCCCTCTAGGACTGGCCCCCACTTCTGGACAAGCGAATCGTCTGTACGATGCATCATTTCCATGTTAATAAAATCCTTTTTTTATCTTTGGGAGAAGGGCATGAACTTCATGACCTCATCTGTTAAGAACTCATTTTTTCTGTTGTAAGTTCTTTCCTCATTAATCTCTTCATCTGCTTTTGAGATTACTACAGCTTGCTCTGAAGAAGAGAACGCTTCATCAATTGAAGCTTGTAAATTCTCAACCTCTTCGAGAAGTTGTATTTTTTCGCTAGTAGTTTCTTCTAGTAAATTCTCAGTCTTAGAAACTTTACTGTGAAGAACCTTAATAGTGTTTTGAAGTTTTTCATTTTCTAAAACAAGTGAGTTAACCTGCTCACTTAAAACATCAAACTCCTCTTGAAGTTCAACATTTTGATTTGTCATTTCAGATAATGCATTTTCTTCATCAACATTATTAAGTTCTAAAGCCATCAAAGTTCTTACTGATTCAAATAAGCGAGCGTTGCGAAAAATTTCATTCTCTTCACTCAACTCAGTAAGAGCTTGTTCTTTTATTTGATCAATTTTTGTTCTTAAAAAAGCATTTACTTTAGCTTCTAAAATATCAATCTTTTCTGAAACTTGATCAGTTATTGTAGAATCTACTAATTTAAAAATAGCTTCAACAGTAGATTCATCAAGTCCTTCAGGAAGAATATCTGCAATATTGCTTAGTTTGTTCATGAATTAAGTCTCCTAGATTCAACTATATGTATAATTACACTTAAAAAAAATTACTTTTTTTTAGAAAATGTATGTGATCAAAGGCGTTGTGAAGGGTGTCGTCGTTTTGCCCTTTCGCGTTCTTTGGCAGCTTTGTTCTGGTTACGAGTATACTGATCATTGTAACCAGCCTTTCTGGACTCACCACTATTTCCTGGTTCTCCTAAGTTTACTCCTCTGGGAGAACCTTTCATAGGAGCATCTGCACCTTCAATAAGACCAAAAGCTTCAGCTAGGTGAAGACCAAGCTGGCGATAGACTCTGTGACTAAGCTCAAGGGCTTGTTTAGGTGTAAGGTTTACTTTCTTGCCTGTCTTGCGCTCGCGTCTTGCGATTGCTTTTTGCATGTCTTCTTTATCGCTTCTACCAAGACCCGCACCGAACTGACCCTCAGCGCCTTTCTTAGCGCGAGCAGATACATCAGCGGTGGCTTTCTTTAGTTCAGCTTGCCCAAGAGCTTTGCGCTGATACTTTTCTTCGTCACTGATTCCTGGCTTCTTGGCCTGAGGCTTAGGCTTTTGCCCAGATGCAGCGGCTAGACGAGCATCACGATCAGCTTTTTTTCTATCTGCAATATTCTTCTCAGACTGTTTTCTCGAATAGGCTCGCCGTGCAGCACCTGTTCCAGCATCTTTTACGGCCTTTGAAAGTCTCTCTGCACCACTAATTATTTTGCCAGGAGCGGCGGCTACGGCCCCAGCAGCCTTACCAGCAAGACCAGCAGCCTTACCAGCAAGATCAGCGGCCATTTCACCACCAGTTACAGGTTTACCAGCGGCTGCGCGTTCAGCGGCTCTTTGTCTGATGCGAGCAGATTTGACATCGCCCTTTGCAATAATTTTTGAACCCTTAGCAACCCCCTTTGCGCGAGCAATTTCCAAATTCTTTGCTTGTTGTTGTGCTCGTATATTTCTCCAAACACTTCCAGTATCAGGATTATCTGCTCCAACCTGTTTTTGTCTTCTACGAGAATCCTCTCTTGATTTTTCTAACTCAGTTGCGAAATCCTCTTCTAAAGTTTCTTTAGTAAAAGAAGCTAATGCCTCTTTAACAATTTTTCTAGCTCTTAATTTAGATAAATCTTCTGATTCTATTTCACCATCACAATCAACATCTAAAACTTCTTGATTTTTTGTTAATTTTTTATTTTTTTTAGCCTCTTCAAGCCAAGGTTGATAAGCGTCTTTTAGTTTATTTTCTAACATTGTTACAAAATTATATTCTTTTTGTAATTTTTTACTTGATTCTCTTACAAACTTAGATTCAACAGATTCGGATAAAGTAGGGTAAGCACCTCTGGTTGAGGGGTCGGCTACAAGATCAAAAGTTACTAGTCTAAAATCTTCGTTTACAATTTTATTTCCTTGAGAATCTTCAGAAAGAGTACCCATGCCTCTAGAAGATATACCGATCTTTACTCCTCCTTCTACTAAGGCTTTAGCAGTCAAACCAGCAGGAGTCTTAAGAAGTTCAGCTTCTCCAATAAGCTCATCACCTTTTAATTCAAGCTTTGTAATAAGGTGTGAGGCATTTGATAACTTTACAGTATCATTTTGTGGGTGATCTAACTCACCGCAAAGACGACGTTCATTAATTAAAGGTTGAATTTTTTGTAATTGGCTTTCAAATACTGCTGTTGGATAAATTCTTCCGTTATTGTTCTTCTCATTACAACGACCAAAAACCCCCCTAAGTTTAAACTTATCAGAACCAGCACCCTCACTTAATATCTGTAAATTCTCAATAATAAATACATCTTGTAATAACTGCATTATTTTTTAGCTCCTTTATCTAGGCGACCGTCTTTACCACCTATATTCATTTGTTTCCTAATTGTCCTACTACCATACTTTTCTGCTAATTTTTTAGAACCTTTACCGTATCTAAGTAATGTTCTAGCAGCATGTTTTCTAACACTGGAAAATTCGGAAGAAGGTGTGGAGCTTCCTGGTGTAAACCCCTTAGCAATCTTGCCTCTACCACTTTTAGCTCCCCACTTACCTTTAGAAATTACATAAAGTCTAGCGGCTCCATCTGTACTAAAAATATCTCCGTAGGATCCCTGAGATAATGCTTGTTTTATACTTGGATAAGTTTTTACTCGACCTTTAAATGATTTTCTAGTTTTTCTTTTAGCACCTTCTCTAGATGTGTAAACTTTACGACCCTCCTTAGAGCCTCTAGCTTCATCTAAACTGTCTAAAAATTCAACTAATTTCATTTTTTAATTTTTTTTATGGCGATTTTTATTGCTTCTTTTTTAGTAACAGGCTTAGATTTTTGATAACCTAACTTTTTTTCAATAGCCTCGTAGCTGGTGTTCTTTGAATTAGCCCCAAGATTTACTCCCAAATTTCCAGAAGAAGTTCCCATACTACACACCTCTTCTAATAAATATTTAACTTGTTCTAATAAAGGAATAAGCTGTTGACCAGTTTCTTCAGTTAAAGGTTGTAAATCGTTAGAAGTATCTTCTTGGTTCCAGACAAGTTCAGGTATTGAATCAGCAGGTTTTTCTTGAGGAGCAAACTGCTCCCCTAGTATTTGTTTCATGAAGCTATTTGGGACTTCTGTTTTTGATATATCTATTCCAGCAGGTATAGCTTTATTCTCTTCCTGTAGTTCAGGAGGTAAAGATTTACCTGTTTTAATACTATCAACTTGATTTAGAATCAAGTTTTCTGCGAAGTCTCCTATGTTTGCCATAACAAATACCTTTTTTTCCCTCAACCTTCGTAGCTATCTTCTGGGTAAAGAAGATCTACCAAAGCATCTTCAATAATAGAATCAACATTTTCTTCACCTTCATTAATCTGGCTTAGGCGATCAACAAGACCGAGAACTATATCTAAATGCTCAAGAATAGCTTCTTCTTCTAAAGCCTCGTCTAGTTGTGAGGTGCAAAGAGGGCAAACGTGAACAGCCTCTTCAAGATCTTCAACTTCTTCACCGTCTTCGTGATCAGTATCTTCACAAGACATTGGTGGAGCCATACGCTTTGAACTCTTCTTCTTGGTCTTTCTAGCTTTGTAGCCCTCCTCTAAAGTTTCTTCTTCTGAGGTTTCCTCTGAATCTGACTCAAGTATTGGAGAAATACCAGCCTTAGTCCAGGCTGCTGATTCTAGTAGTTGTTGACGTAATTCGTCGTTTAAATAAAAATGATCCATTTTTCTATCTCATAAAAAATAGGGTTAAGATTTTCATCTCTAAACTTATTTAGCTAACAAGCGATGTTTTGTTGTTTTATTTTATTTTTTTGTTATTTAGGACTTATACGACCTTCTTGATTTTCTGTAGGCGGGGTCACTATAGCACCACTATTAGTATTTTTTATTGGCGCATATGAATCAGAATCAGGTGCTCCCGGCTTTCTTCTAAATAATAATGACGCAGAATTAGAAACCCTTTGGCTAGAATTTGTAATAGTATCTATTATTTTTACATTTGAAAAAAGACCTTTAGCAGCTTCAAGCATTATTGAATTAAAATTATTTAATTTTTTTAGATTAATAAATTCTTTTAAATTTAGTCTACTAAAAACATCAAATTTAGATAGTGATTTACCTTTTCCACTAATATTTAAATAATAATTATTATTTAATTCTGTCACAACCTCTTTAATTTTTCTAAAGCCCGTCCTTTCTCTTGTTCTTTCAAACGAAGAAGCACTATAAAGATTTCCACTAACATCCTTATATCCTTTACTAAAAATATCATCAGATACGTTTAACTGTAAAACTCTAAACTGCGAATTATAGTTTCCATAAACATTAGTAGCATTTGTACCACTTAGATTAAATTTAATAAATTCATTCTTGTTCGTTGATGATAGCTCTGTACTTATACTTGGCTTACAGTATAACTCCCTAATCACTTCTCTATCTCCTATATTAGAAATGTGTGATTTAGCTCCAAAAACATTTAATTCTGGTCTATTTGTTGGATAAAGCAGAAGAACTCTGGGAATCTGTCTGACAAAAACAGGTATATCTTTATTATTTTTGGGGGAGTTTGGAACTATGTCTGTTTGAGATAGATAAACCTCTCCAAATTCCTCAGCATAATCTAAAATTAAATCATCATCATCTAAAATAATTGTTCTTTTATTTAGTGGAGATTTTGTAGATAAGAAAGTATTAAATTCATTTAAACCAGATTCAGAACTAGTATCCAATAATTGATATTTAGCTTTTGTATTTACTAGATGTGCGCCTTCTGGTAAAGATGTTACTGTTTCTAAAACACAACTAAAAGCATAAAGTGGTTGTCTTGGTTTTGTTAAAGAATAATCAAACTCTATGTTAGAACTAACGTCCGCACTAACAGACAATATTTTAGCAGAATCAGTAAAAAACAAATCTAAAACTTTTTCTCTAATAGCGTCAGGAATATAAAAACTATGATCTCGCTCAGATTTTGCAAAAAATCTATAAGACCGTCTTCCTACTTTTAAATCAAAAAACTCACCATCAGACATTTTAAAAGTGCTTCCAAAAACAAAAGTATCATCATCATTTACATAAATTTTTTGTTTAGTTCCGTTATAAGTAACTTCAAAATGAGTATCTGTGTCTGTTGGGAAAACTTTATATGGTGCAAAATTTTTGTTAATATCATTGAAGGAACTTAAATCCAACGAATATGTATTATTTTCTAATAAGGAAAAAGCAAAAACCTCATTAACTATCGGGTTTGTAGATTTAAGAATTTGTATTTGTGAAAATTTATCAGTATACTCAGACAAATTTTTAAAGAAATCAACGGTTAACTCATCAACCTTACCTTGAACTATTCTTGAAAAAAATAAGTTGAAAATTTGTGTTGGAGATAAAAAAGAACCATCCACATTTCTTATAGAATTAACATATTTTACTACTTCAGGTTTTAAACTACCCATTATAGTGTCTAATGTTAGTCCGTTTATTTTATTTGAGGTCCAATCACCTACACTGTTTGTATATTTTAAGATATAATTTAAATTATTATTTATAGTATCAGCAAATATTTCTTTATAAGGTGATGTGTTTTGAACAAAAATAGATGTATATGGTACTAAACTTAGATAAGTTTCTTCGTCATAAACTCCTGTCGGTAATTCTTGAGACACTAATTTTTTTATTTCATAACTATTTAAATTTACAAAAAAATTCTTCTGTTTAGAAACTTCGTAATTAAAATCACTTAATGATCTAAAAGTATTATCATCTGAAGAAGTAGTGCTTAAAGTTTGATTTCCTCCACTACCACCCTGAGGGTTTGGTGGTTGAAAACCAGATCCAGGATCTGGTGGATCTATAAGTGGTGGCGGTTTAATCTCAACAGGTATACACTCCTCCACCTCCGATTCTACATCTACAGAGCCGCAATCTTCGTATTCACATGATATTGGTGAGTTAAATTCAAAATTTTTAAAAGTAGTTGTTGTTGTTTTTTTATCATCTTCCTCAGTTATAGGACCAGTATCATAAAAATCAATTGCCGTTTTAAATTCTTGAGGCCAAAGTTCAGTAATCCCTTCACCGAGAGAATCTAAAAAATCTTCGTCGTACTCCTGACATTTCATAGACCAAGTAGTAGTAACTTTAAATTTAGTACATTTATAAGTTGTACCCTCCTTTGAAGTAAAAAAGCTTCCTAGTTCTTCTTTTTCTGCTGTCAAAGGTTCATCAGGAATACATAAAGATGTTTTGCCATCGCCTGGGACCCCTGGACCACCTACGCTAGGATTTCCGGGGCCGCCTGTCGTTGTCCCCGCGCTAGGAGGTTTTGTAGGGCCTCCTCCTGGGACCGCTGGACCACCTGCTGCGGGTCCACCTGTTGTTGTTGGTCCTCCCCCTCCTTCTTCCCCTCCTCCTCCTAAGCCGGGAGTTGTAAGACCACCTGATCCTCCTTTTGGATCAAAGTCAGGATCTGTAACACAAAAGGTTGTAGTATAAACAAACTCTTCGCATCCTCCAAACACACAACTTCCCCCATCATCATCACTAACAATTTCTGATTTCGGGTTATTTTCAGCCTCTTCTTTTAAGTCATTTATGTAATTAATATTATCCTTTGTTTGGGTCTCATTCTCTGCGGCAGCAATGTTAAGACCTTCGTAACAATTATAAGCAATTTTTACTGTTTTTTTATAGCATGTTGTAGGTTTAGTTTGATCCTTCTGTCCCGTTCCTAACCAGAATTCCCCGCTGCCTGTTGTAGGATTTGGGTTAGCTACCTTTTCATACGTTATTTCAGGCTCTCCAGTTGGAACACATTTAGCTATAAGTGGAAGATCCGGTGAATCGGGTTTAGATCCAGTAACACAAAAATCTTCAGTGTATACAAAATCAGGACAACCATCTGAACTATTACAACCAAACTGTCCAGAATCGCTAACAATATCTGCTTTGGGGTTTTTAGAAGCTTCTTCTTTTAATTCTTTTATTAAATCATTATTTTCTTTTACTTGGTCCTGACTCTCTACAGAATCCAAATCCAAAGCTTTAATACATGTCTGAGAAATTTTTACTGTTTTTATGTAGCATTTTTTATCATTAGTTTGACCAACTCCTAAAAAGAAGTTGCCACTGTCTCCTGTTATAGTTACCTCTTCATACGTTATTTCAGGCTCTCCAGTTGGAACACATATCCTAGGACCCCCACCGCCACCGCCAGGATTTCCGGGGCCGCCTGTCGCTGGCCCCGCGCTAGGAGGCTTTGCTGGTCCTCCCCCTCCTCCTGGCCCACCTGTTGTTGGAGCAGGGCCTCCACCAGTTACTGGGCCACCTGTTGATCCTGGTCCTTTACCACCACCACCGCCGCCTCCAGGCGGTGTAATAATAATGTCATTTGGTTCAAAAACTTGATAAGACCAGCATTTTTTTATAGGAGGGCAATCTTCAGTGTCCGCCTCTTCTAGAGGCCCAATAAATCCGCTAGGTTTCTTACTAGCCCCACAACCTTGATACAATTCAGGACCTTCAGATTGAAGATCCCCAGCTGGATTTAGAGGTGAAGGTCCTACACCAGTACCGCCTGGACCAAAACCCCCTCCAGCTGGAGGTTGCGGGTCAGGAGTAAATCCAAATTCTGGTTTTGGAGTTCCATCAGGATTAAAAATATTTTTAAAGCCATCATTAGAAAGACCATATAAATATGCAATATCGTTTTCTTTATCCTTAGGAACAGGAACACATTCATTCACTATTTTAATGCAAACTTTATAAGTATAAATTGCTCCAGTAGGTGTATTATTAATACCTACTAAAAAACCCCCTTTAGGCCCTGGAGAAGCTATATCGGCACCTTCAGGTACTTCACCGATTACATTTTTAGGTATACAAACAAAAGCTATATCATTTGAGTCAGGTTCTTTTATTGGTGGTCCTGTTTCTGGGGGTTCAGGTGTTACTCTTTCCTCTCCCCCATCTACTCCATCATCTGGGGGGTCTCCAACATTACCAGGACCCTTTCCAGGAAGAAAGGCTCCGCAACCAAACTTCTCTACATTTGACATAATTTATCAAGTAATATTTCTAAGTTCCATTATCCCGTCTAAATACAAACTAAATTTTATTTTATTTATATTAGGATCAACGATTCCACCTGATGAATCTTTCATATACATTTGAATTCTAGCAAGATAAGAAATATTAAGAGGATTTTGAGCATGTCCTAAAGGAAAATAAAAAGAATCTATAGTCTTAAAGTCTCTTAAATCTGCAAACGCTTTCCTACCTCCGCATCCTACTTTTCTATAATCAACTTTGGGTACAGATTGTCCAAACTCTAGATATGTTAGTGTTGGATCGGCTGTTGCCATATAAATATCTACAGGACTAACAGAATTATTCTCAAGTCCAGTATAGTCAACTTCTAATCTAAAAAAACCACCTCCATAATTTTTATAAGTAAGTAGACCGTAATCTAATTCATTTTGAATAGCGGCAAGATCCTCTGCGAATTTACTATTTACTGGATTAAAAGGAGCTTGAGTTCCTAATATAAAATAATTTATTGGTGAATTTTCTGTTCCTAATTCTGAATATGTTTTATTAGTGAATATCTTAAAAGGAGTTTCAAATGTTCTAGGAACTGCGGCAGTTGTAGCCCCTATACCGCCTCCTGTACCGCCTCCTGTACCCCCCTCTATTAATTCTGTTAAAGTTTGTATTTTAGTTTTTAAATCATCATTAATTCTTTTTAATTCATACTGCATCTCAGCTTTTCCAATAGCTGGGTTAGCTAAAGAAAGTTGAGGGAATGCGGCTGAAATGCCTGCTCTTTCATTATAAGTTAATTCAGCAGTTCTAAAGAAAGGTCTAATATCAACAACGTCTTCAGGAGCTACAGACAAAGAAGTATTTTGTACGAAAACATAAGCTACAGGAAGTATTGACTGACCTACTAACTCATATGCAGTACTTTCTAACTTTTCCGAAATTAAAGGAGCTATGTTAAGCAAATCATCTGGTGAGGGGAAAGATCCTCTCATATCATAAGCTATATCATTATCTGAAGTCGATGTAAATCCTAAATCCTCATTTAAAGCGTCTGCTGGATTTGCAAGTATTTTATGATTATCAGTAGTAAGTTGATAATTTTTTAATTCAATACCAGTCAAAGGCTTATCACTAATTTTAATACCAGCCCCACGAACTATACCTAAAGTGGGAGCTGTTATAGTAGTTTTTCCTGATGGTTTTAAAATATTAACACTATCACTATCTATTGGAGAACTATAAATAAATACTAAATCAATTCTACTTTGAACACCATCTACTGGAACTTCATTACCATTTTCATCTATGTAATTAAAATCATTAGAATCAAATGGTGGAACTTCAATAGAAAGTTCTGAATCAACATCCACTACAGCTAATCTTGAAACACCCCTCCAAGCTTTTATAAAATAAGATTCAACATTAGGTAGATCGACCATTCCAAGGTTAGCTGAAGAACCGTACTTTTCTAGTAAAAAACTAGAATAATTTTCGCTACTTTTTGCCCATAATAAGGCGTGACTAATTATTGGAACTGTAAAAAATGCTTGTGATCCTGGATCATTATCTGCACTATAGAAAAAACCTTGCGAATTATCGTCAACTAACAAGCCTGTACTATTTACAGGTGTTTGTGGGTCGTAAACAGGCCAAGTGAATGCTCTTTCTGCTAAACCTGTCATACCTGTAGAATTTCCTATAACATTTGTTTTAAATCTATTTAATGTTTGATTTAAAACAAAATTAGCATTATTTATAAAATTACCACCAAATTCTAAAGGTGTGGCTGTCTTATAACTATCAACCTCACCAAGAACGTCACCAGTAAGTTTTTCTAAAAAAGCTAAAGGTAATTTTGTAGAAACATCATTAATTCTAGCAGTATATCTTCCTGGTTTAACCCTAACTTTTCTATCCCCACCAGAAGCGTAAGGTTTTAACTCAGAAAAATCAGATCTACTAACATTAGAAATACCATCCCCAAGTGTTACTTTTTGAATTTGATCCTTCAGCCACAAACAATTTTCTTGAAGCTGCTTTAATGGAATGTTATCAACTTCAAAATAGTAAGGATCATTAGCTTTAAAAAAGCGTATAGGGTCTGTAAACCTAAAACTACTATCTTTAAAAATTTTCTCTGCCATTAGTTATCTCTCTTTAAATCAAAAATACCTGCTGATTTGAATCCTAAACTTCCAGAAGTATCTCCAGGGAACGCTTCACTTCCTCTTACATTACTAAACCCTGCATTATACATTGTAACTTTTCTAGGTCTGCCGGAACTTCCTAAAGTTGCATTTCTAGAATTAGCAAAACAATAAGCTGCCGACTCGTCTAACATACATTGCGTCGGATTATCGTCTAAAAACTCTGAACAGTAATAAAACCCAGAAGTCCATAAGGTGTCTGGGGTCCCGTCACCATCACTATCGTAACTTAGTTTTAACAATTCAGGATAAATTGAACTTGCGTTTGTAGCACCAACAGCATTTACAGCAGATAACGGCGCTGAACAGTTGTAGCCTTGAGCAAAAATTTGATAAGCTGGTCCAAGAACACCGCTAAAGTTCCCAGAATGGGGGTAAGCCCCCTCATAATAACCGCTTAAATCCGTCAAAAGTATTTTAGCTGCTGATTTAGGAGTCCAATAAATTCTAAAAGGACCTCTGTTTTCTGCTGTGCCTGGAATAGAACCATATAATTCTGTATTTATAGAATTATAGTTTAGACCAGCCTCTACTAATATATCAGCTGTTTCTGAATTTAATTCTCCACTTACAGGATAAAATCTATCAAAAGGATCGTTATACCCTACTCCCGAAGGAATAGTAAGTACAGAGCTACCAGCACCGAAAGAATCTAAAATACTTAGATTACCTGTATCAGGAGTATACTTAGGTGCTCCAGAAGCGATAACATTTACCGCTAATGAACCATCAATAGATGAATACCAAAAAGCATCAGGACCTTTATATTGAGTATTAAAAGGATGTTGACCACTTAAAGATAAGTAAGAAGCATTTAGTCTTGAAGTGTCTGCTATATTCCAAATTAAAAACTTATCACAATCAGAACCACTAGCATTGTAATAAAAACCATCTAAAGGAGAGGTGTTACTTGCTAATGGGAAATGCACGTTTGTAACATTGACAACACTGTCTTGAACAGCTCTAACGCAAACACCACCTTGAGAATAAGTTTGTGCATCGGAATATGTATTTAATATATCAGTTCCATTAAGCAAAAATACGTTAACATTTGGTTGTTCATCAAAAGTTTTTATAGTGGTTAGAGATACAGGCAAACTTGGAGAGTTTACTGCAACAGTAGGCTCTTGTGGGTTTGCGAAAAACTGAATTGACCCAGAACCTGTAAAACCACTAGTATAATATAGTTCTGCTTGTCCGTAATCTAAGCCACTAACTAAAACATCTAAACCTTCTGCTGTATTAGACCAGTGTGTAGGTGCTGATCCGCAATCAAACATATTGATTATAGAATTTTTATTAGCCACCAAACACGCTCTTGTAGCATGTAGCTCTACAGATGTGTGATTTCCCTGAGAACTAAGATCAAAACCACTAACATCTAATACATTAGAGGTCTCTTTTTTAGCAGGTTCAATATTTAATGTAGAATTATTTTCTACTAAAATATCGACACCAAACTGTCCTATAAATGTTGGCCCATGAATATTTATTTCTGAATTATCAGATCCATAAAGAGCACAGGATTTTTGTTGAGTATAATAACTATCATCTCCAAAAACAAAAGTGCATCCATTTTTTGAACCAAATAAGGATGCTTTTGAATTATTTTTAACAAAAACACCCTTACCGTAACATGCTGTTTCGTTTAAAGAGTTAGTTGATTGCAAATCGCAATGAATTAAATCAATATTAGAATTATCAAAAACGGATATTGCAGGCAATGTTGCAAGTCCCGTTTCCCAATATTCAGCCGCATGATCATCTAAGAATCTGGAGCTTCCGTATTTTTCTGGAGTGTGGTCACCCCTTTCAAAGGTAAACTCACTATTATTTTTTAAAAATATATGTTGACCGTTTGCAGAAAAATCTAATTGACGTTTTGTTTGTTGAGATGCGACAGTCATACCGTTTTCAGATTTATATAAAAACAAAGAGTTATTAGATCGTATTCCTTCTTTTTTATTAGCATCAACAATTAAATTGTTAAATATTAGTGTTGAATTTCTAGATGTGATTCCCGTTTCACTACCATAAGAATCTAAACATCCTGAAAAATCTAAATGTGAATTATTAAATACAAAATTAGATTTTGTATTTAATTCTCCAGCTAACAGAGCAGCTGAATCAAAACTTGTTATCGCTGAGGGACCGTAACCTCCGTAAATTTTAGAATTGTCTAATAAAAATCCTATTTCGTTTCTAGATGCTATAATTGAAAAATCTTGAGGAACAGCACTTAAATCACCAACACCGTCAGTAATAGAATTAATGAATGTGGAACTTAATATAACTTCAGAATTAACTGCATGGAATCCAGGTGTCTGTCCTACTATTCGCGTAGTTGCATCTGATTGTTCATAATTCCTGTATGCGAAAGCAGATCTTGATAATGTTACAGTAGAGTTTATGAACTTAAATCCAGCTTTCTTTGCATGAGCAGCGGAACAATTTTCTAAAACAACGTCTGAATTGTTAATCTCTATACCTAAATTTTCTGTATTCTGTGGGTTTACAAAGAAATTTCTAATGTAAATTTTTCCACTACAGTTCTTAACTCTTATTTTTTTTAATGAGTTTAGGTAAAAATTTCCTGTAATGTCAGTACTATTAGCTACAGCAAAGCTTCTAGCCAAATCATTTCCATTTGTTTGGTCAGTTGAACTAAAATCATAACTAAATGTTTGATCATCTAAACCAAACGTATAATCATAACCATTTAACTCTTCTGCTGTAGCTATCTTAAAAGAGTTTGCATTAGTAGCAGTAAATGGAGAATTTGCACCGTCAGCGTTTATTGCTACTGCTAATGGCGCTTTTCTTGTACTGTGGACTGGATATGCCACTATAGTACCGCTATCAACCCTACTATCTAAACCTGCGGGATCTGAAGCTAAGGAGCTTAATACTCTAGTCTCTATAGCTAAACAAGATGTTTCTCCGAGAGTTGCGCTCAACTCACTTGAGGAAAAAGATCCAATAATATTGTGGCTTCCATTAGACCAAGAAGCAAAACCCCCATTCATAGTTTTTGTTATAGAACTAACACTATGCGCTCTACCGAATCCTCTATTAATAATTTCTATAGAACCTTCTTCTTCTATGATAAAGTCATTTAGATCTATAATCTCATCTTCTCGGAAATTTGCATACTCAATTAATACAGGAAATCTAATTACTTTAGGTAAAGAGGCTAAACAAGAACTTAAATCCGTAAATATCGTTGAGTTTTGTTGTAGTGTTACGGTTGGGGTGTCCGCAGATACTGTTAAGGATAACCCAGGAACTGATGATGTTGGAAATCCCAATTTCTCCCAAAGAGCGTATGTTCTTTCTTCTAAATCATACAAAGGTTCATTATCTTGTTCCCAATTATAAAAAGAACTAGTATCAAACTTGGAAACATTAGGAGTCCAAGAGTTGAAAAGCATTACACTCCCACTTCCAGTATAAATATCGTTTTTATTAAATGCCATTTCTAAAAATTAAGAGTCCATCTAAATATTAAACTGAAATCATCAGTTTTTCTTATATCTCCAAAAGTTCTATAACAAACAAGAATAGGTCTATTTGTTGCGTATCCTGTTGGATTTTTCATCAACATGCCTATCTCATTTAAGTTTAAATCTTGTCCACTTCTAACTAAATTGTTGCAAGCATCCTCATCTAAAACTAAAGTATACCTAACTGATGTTTTATCAATTTTAGTTATTTTATTTTTTGGTATTCTAGCAGCTATCGTAGTGCTTGTGGTTTCATTAGTTATTTGAGTTGCCTCTTCTATATATAGGTTAGAATTAATACCATACTCTGTTCCTGTTAATGCGCCAGAAAGCTCATAAATCGCGCTAGTCTCCCCTCCCTCTGGGGGTCCAGACACGCCGACTTGAAATCTATCTATTTGATAATCTAAAATACTATTAGATCCAGATCCAGTAAAAAGGTAAGATAACCCAACACCCATACCAGACACGATAATATTATGATCATCGAAAATCTTTTCTGTTGATCCGTCTTTATATTTTTTATATATTTCTAAATGACCAGATATATTTAATTTATTAGACATAGATTTTTTCACGTTATTCACCTTTATATAATAGATAGTGCATTAAGGACATTCTCTTACAACTCCATAGTTCAAGAAGATAGAGCTAGGACAAGTAAGCTCCGGGTCATACGTTTCTCCTTTATACTTTTTAAACTCTTCATCGAAAGTATCCAAAGCCCATGTACCACTAGGACCTATATTGTAAGCATTATATGTCGTCGGACCTTCTCCTGATACTGTAGGCCAATAACAATGACCTTCAGCAACATCATCCCAGGATAATGCATGGAATCCAAAGTCTAAAGGTTTTGATAAAGTGTTTTTAAAATAATCAGCGGCAGAAAAGGATGCTATAATTGTCTCAGGTTGTCTTGGTATCTCTCGGACAGTACCTGCCCCAAACTGTTTTGTAATGTCGTGGAAACCACAGGGAACAATTAATCCACCCATTCTTCCTGGGAAGGATCCATCGTTAACATCTGTAGCAAGTGTATTTAAAGCACTATCATTAGTTAAAAATTCATAATAGGCGGTTGGGTTTGTAAAGTCGTAACTACCGCCAAACTGTATTAGTTGGTCTTTATAATCTTCAGATGATGGGAATCTTTGCACAGAATCATACGAACCTAAAACATTAATGTTTCCACCAGTTCTTACTGTATAAAAATCCTGATTAGTTGCAGCTCTCACATCGTTAAAAAACTGAGTTAAATCAGCATTTACATCATCCCAAGTTTCTCCTATCGCTGGAATTCTGAATGCTGTTCCATCTGGAGAACTACCAAAAAATCTTAAAACAAGCCTTCCGTTGATTCTAAATGCTGCTGAAGAGTATTTTAATCTATTTATAACAAAAATAAACTCCTCTTTAACTAGTTCATCTATTTCTTCAGTTGTATACAAACTTGTTGTTTGAGTATCTGTATATAAATTTACAGTCTCAAAATGTGGAAGTATACAATTAGTTAATCCATTATCTTCGCAGTATTGTACTTGATTTAAAAAAGCGTGATATCTTATTTCAGGTATCGTTCGTATTTGGTCTGGTTCCGTTGAATAATAACTTGTCCATCTTAAATATTTAATTACAGGAGAAATTGCGTCAAATCCGTAGTTTTTTCCAGATTTAGATTTTAATAATCTAGTGAATAGTTCAAATCTATCTATAGATTCTTGAGTCCTCATGCTGCAACTATAAATACCATTAGCAGGTCTTAAATATGACCAGACATTTCTAACTGAACAAGTATCAGTAGTACTCATCTGATCAAAATAATTTGAGCAAGTAGAAGGGTCTGCGTTTGTGAATGATGATGCATCTGTGTAGGGTAGGTTTGATCCAGTAACTTCTAGTGTGTCTGGATCTAAGTAGGGGTAGACTTCGGATTTATAGGTAGATAACTTCCAACCGCCATATCCTTGGTCACTTCCAAGGGCAGAAGATGTTGCATCCACTAAAGGATCTCCACCACCACTAACCGATCCATTGATATTATCTGTTTCTGGTATACCCAACCAATTCATAAAAAGCATGGTGCTTATTGGCTGTGTTAATCTGTAGGATAAATCAAACGTGTGAGTACCATTAAATGTTCCTGTTAATTTAGGCTGCTCCACAGCTGTTATAAAGTTAATAGTCCATGTAAAAATTAAAGAAAAATCGTTCGTTTTTCTTACACCAGTAAAACTTCTATACGCGGCTAATACGCTGGAATTTTCGTTGTTTGGATCTTTAATAAATAATCCTATCTCATTTATAAATGCAGGTTTTTCATCTCTTGTAATCTTATTACATAAATTATCTCCCAAAATTAATTTAAAAGTAACGCTTGTAGGGGAAGTTCTTTTAATTTGGGATTTTTTTATTTTTAAAAAATACTGATTTAATAATTTTTTTTCTTCTACTAATTGATCACTAACAATTTTATTTTCTGTAATACCATATTCGTCTAAAAGAGGATCAAATAATGATGTAGTAGAAGTATCAACTACTTTGTCAGAATCATAACCAACACCAACTTGAAATCTATCAATCTTAAAATTGTCAATAATTCCGTTTTCTTTAGAAGAGAATAAGTTAGCTAAAGCTAAACCAGTACCAGAAACTATGATGTTATCTTCATCAAATACACATTCTTTTTTTCCATTTTTGAATTGTGTTTCAACTTTAAGATGCCCGCAAACGGTACTTACTTTATCTTTTATTGTTTTCATAATAAGTGTAACCTCCATTTAATAGTCAAAGGCACCCCTACCCCTAATGCTGTGTTTGTTGAATTGTTTTCTGTTATATTTTTAGTAAAATCTTTTCTACAAAATAATTTATATTTTCTAGGATTATTTAAAACATCAAAACTATATGGTGGTGTGTTTCCATTTAATAAAGATTTACTCATATCAATTGACCATAAACCCATACTATAAACACCCCCATAATGATTTACTGTATGCATATCTCCTCTCGCAAAAGCTACAGAATATTCTATAATTCCGTTTGAAGAAAACTCGGAATTTGCCGACATAACTAAACCACTGGCAGGACTACTCATATCATAATTAGGTCCTGGAACTGAAGACATAACCATATTTACAAAACCAGAAATATCCATAGAACTTACTTCATTAAAATAACCGAAAACCTCACTACCATAATCACCAACAGAAAAACCAGTACTTTGAAAACCGCTAACATAAGTATTATGAGGGCTACTGCTTCCGTCAGGAAACGCTCCAAGAAAACTAGCTATTTGTCCATCTAGATATCTTTTTAACAAATCAGTGGTGCCAAAAGAAGATAATTCCGGGGTAGATAATCTAATAGAGGAAGCTATACTTTGTGGCATAAAATTTAAATGCTGCCCATTTCCTGGGAAAAAAGAACTAATATCATATTTACTCTGAAGAGAGTCGTCAAATTTACCGGAAACGCTAGTGTCTGTTTGTAATACGGTTAGTGCAGGATCTGGATAGTTAGGTAATCCAACTTTAGGATAGTATGGAGGAGTTTGAGTGTAATCTTGATCATTAGCTACTCCAGGAACTACTAAACAATAGTTATTTACAGAATCTTTAGTTTCATTAAAATAAATAAGTGCAAGTTTTCCAAGTTTATCGTCAGAATAATTGTGACCATTGTTCAAGAATCCATCTTTTCCTGTACTAAAAGATATAGCTTGAATCATATAATTAGAAGCATCTAAAATAGAAGACGTTGCTTGATCTTCTATACTAGACAATGAAGGCGTTACTGTCATTATATCTGCTAACAGCTCGCCAGCACCGTCTGTAATTAAATTTGATTCTCTTAATATAAGATCATCGCCTTGCCAAATTTCTACTTCACCTCTCATTAGTTATCAAACTCCAAGCTACTGTAATTAGTAATTGTATATTTACCATAAGAACCCCATTCAGGGTGTATTCTGTAGTTTAATCTAGAACCACCACTAAGCTCTAAACTTCCAGAAGTTATTGTTGCGTCTCTAGACGCTAAATCTGTTTGATAAACACCTGCACCTTGTCCAATTAAACCATTATAGAACTTTAAAATATCTCTTATTTGATATTTATCTAAGTATATTTTATCTTCTTTTACATATTTCCTAAAAGGAATTCCACTAGTTTGTAGTCCATGGTCAAATCCTAAAGATGCCTGTTCTCTTTGTGTTAAATCTGTTAAACCAACACTTTCTAATAGTAAATATTTTTTTGGATCATTATTAGGTATAAAGAAAATTTCAATAATATAATTAGTATCATCGGTGTGAACTAAATCGTTGATAATATATTCATTTTCTTTTATTGGTATAATATCAGTATATTCAAAATTATTATTTATTGTATAATTTCTAGTATCAAACTCAATTTCAAAATGTTCAAAATAACTATCTAAAATATTATTTAATGAAGCATCATTTATTTCTTTTGTTGTAACTTGATTACTATCTACACAGCCTGGCTTATATTCATAATCCGAAGTAAAATTAGTAATAGGTTTTTTATTTTTAAATTTATATTTTAAGCATTTATCTTTAACAAAATCAATAGAAAGGTCGGATTCATAAGCATATTCCCACTTTTTATTAGGAGTCCATTGCCAAAACAAACCACTAACAGGTTGTGTGTGTATCCAAACACCCAAAGTACCTCCACCTAATTTTACTCCGTCCTCTTCTCCTACTAAAGCTTTTATATCTAACTTAAATTTATGATCTTTTATAAGAAAATTTCTTCTTTCCCCATAAGAGGATAAATCAAACCTTAATCTAGGAAGCCCTCCTAAAGATTTACATTTTACAACCGTATTTTCTATCAAAGGATTTTTAATACCGTTAACAGAAGCAGTAGCATCTAGTTTAAATATTCTAAATTGATTACTACTTGGTGCTCCAGAAATATCACAAAACTCTACTCCTGAGATAATATTTGGATTTCTAAATTCGGCATTATAAGGATCCCCAGAAACAAAATTTCCTAAAAGAGGTACTACGGTATCACCAGCATCACTAGCTATAAATGTTCCATTTCCTGATTCTGAAAAAGCATTTTGTGTGCTTATTCCACTTCCAGTAGAAAGATTATTAGAAATTAAAGATGCGTATTCTGTACCTCTGGTTTCAAAATTACCATTGTATACCCCTGATCCAAATATATGAGATATTATATTTCCACCACTTTCCTCTAAGTCGTTTAATGATAGAGAATGTTTTTGAAAATAATTAGTATAGTCTTTATACATTTTGTGTACATCTCTTCCGAAAGAAAAATTGATGTAATCATCAAATGAATTTAAAACTAAACCACTAGCTATAGCTTCATTAGCAAAACTTTGAATAGTATTCTTCCAGTAACTATCTTTTGAGTACAGGTTAGAGTACTCAGTAACTGCTTTTATGTGTTCATTAGCCGCATCATACGCTTTTTTCTCAAACATTGTATGAATTGTATGGTATATTGGGGGTAGTTCACCTCTGTCTACATATCTGTCTGTTGCAGATGGGATATCGCTATTTTTCTCATTAGATCCTAAAGCCCTTAAACCTCTATATGGAAATGTATTACTAGTATCTACTCCAGAAAAAGTTTTATTAGAACTTAAATCTTCACAAATACCCCAAACTCCTGATGGGTTTATAGGATCTACCACTGGATAAAATTTTCCTGAAGAAGCGACGTAACCTAAAGTAAGCTCCCCTAAAGAAGATACATGTGAATTTTCTAAAGTTGAAGGGTCAAAAGAGGTGGGAGAATTAAAACCAGTTCTATCATAATAACCAGATCTTGGAAGTAAATATTTATAATTTCTTCTTCTTGTGGCTCGCCTAGGAGCTGTTATTATTGATGTTGTAGAAGATAATAGTGAATCATTTATATCGTCCACATCCTCTCTAGAAAAAGTATTTAAGCCTCCCCTACCATCATTTGTTCCTGGAGATACAGAACCCATATTAACCCCACTAAGTTCAAAGTTTGATAATACAGATCCAGACGTATATCCTGCAAAAGTTTCTTGTTTATCAAAATTTAAGTAAGGAAATTCAGTGTCCTGAGAGGTGTATGTATCATACGAACTTGCTTCAACTTCTACTAAATTTATTGCATGTGCTGGTGTAAACTCATTTATAATCTGAGCTGCTTCATACAGAACATACTTTGAATCTCCCTCATATGTGGTTTTTCCAAAATCAAAATCTGTGCTAGAAAAAGCTAAATGTAAGTGAGATGATTTGCCATTCCAAAGATCTAAAATATTTTTTTGATAATTAGAAAATTTAGAAATTATACTATTAAAATTTGGAGGAGTTTGTGGTTTTTTAAAAAACATCAAAAAGTCGTTAAAATATGATAAAACAACTTCTGAATCTATAGCATTTTCAAATAAAAAGGTTTCTAATTGATCACAAAAATCAGAATCTACAAGAAAACATCTTAGTCTTTTGATTAAAAATTTTATTAGATCTGGAGTTATTACACAGTTTTTATAGTATTTTTGTTCTTCAAAAGGAGGTAGTGGGTAGTTGTAGTATTTCCTGTAATTGAACAAAAATTCAATATCTCCCTCAAATTTTAGATAAAAACCTGAAGTTTTAACATTAGCAATATCCCCTAATAAAGTTAATCCTTGATCATCAGGAGTAATTTCTCCCGCTAGATAAACCCCCTCACCAAGAGGACCATAATAAGTAGCCTCTTCAAAAGCAGCTAATTCATTAAATGCAATAGCTTTCTTTTTTTGGATTTTATAGTCATTACTATTTTTAGGAATCATATAAAAAGGTTTCATTGCAGGATCATTCAAAATAGTGTATACCTGAATTTTTTTTCCGTTTGGAGTTAATCCGTAAAATCTAGGTACGGGAAACTCTTGACCTTTGTATATGAATAATTCTGGGAAAGCTCTATAAATATCTAATATTATTGAGTCTGTAACTATTTTTATATTATTTTCTAAACTAAGCTCATCGTATGTTGTAATTAAATTTTTTAAAGCTTCCTGGCTTGTCCAAGTTGTTAAATCTTTGAATAGTGGGGATTCGGTAGCTAACGAATACCAAATTAAGTAAGGTATATAAGATTCATAAAGTTCACTTACAGATCCCGTAACATCAAAAGAAGAATTAACAACCAAAGCGTTTATCGCCTGTTGAATTCCCGCTAAAGTTCCTGATTTTTTGTATAAATCTACAGCTAACCTTAGTTGATGCCTCCATTTATATGGAGAGTTTCCTCTTAACCTAAAACCTATTAATTCTGCTAAGTATTTTAAATACTCTTCAGGAGCGTTTTCGATATCGTAAAGTGTATTAATATTTAATACTTCATCATTTACATCAGCGAAATGATATCCTAGTATATTTAAAAATTTCCTATAAGGGCCTTTAGATTTTAAATCATCTAAAAGTAATCCAGTATTAATATAATCATCAAAAGCGTTTTTTACAAAAAAATCTTGTTCATCCATATAACTTGGAGAATAAATAATTTCATTCCAAGTTTTTAAACTTTCTAATTTTTGTATTCCGCTTGTGTATGTAGCAACAACCCCATCACTAGAATCTAATACGGCATCCTCTACCCCAGATACAAAATCTCCGGGTATTAAAGATAGGTCTTTAAAGACAGAGCAGGTTTCATAGTTTCTCCAAATGTATTCAGTAAAACCATTAATTCCTTCTAAACTTTCTAAGGTTTTTCCTGTGTAAACATCTAAAAAAGATTGAAAAACATAGCTAGATGGTTCAAATAATAACCCACCATCTGCTGAAGTATTTAAAAAGTAAAACCAACCTAAAGCATCTATTAAATAATTATGAACACTACTAGCGTTTGAATTTTCTGTTAAGGCTGAGAGAGTTTGAATATTTTCCTCTAAAGAGCCGGGAGAGGTTTCACTTGCTGGTATTATTTTTGGTAATAATGTTCCAGATAAGTATGAACCGAATTCAGAACTTGTGTCAAAATTTGCTAAAGTAGTACCTAAAGGTAATAATATTTTAGTTTCTAATAAATAAGGATTAATTTTTGTAAGGCTGTTTTGTTTTACAAAATATTGAGATATCCCGCTTACAGAGTTTAAATTTTTTGTTTGAGAGTTTGGTATTGAGGATATAGATAAAACTTTAGAAATATTCCCTGCTGCAAGTAAGTGCGTATTTACTATCTTACTTATTGGATTAAGTTCAAAACCACTTAAACTAGAATCTTCATATTGATAAATATCAGGTGTTATTTTCTCTAACACATCAATATAATTAGATTTAAAGTAAGTATTTTTTTTTGATGTAAATTTATTTTGTCCCATCAGTCTAATAACTCTACAAGAATAACGATGTTATTTAATTGAATAATTTCATTAAAATCTACAGGAACATTCTGATCTAAGTTAGTTATACTAGAAAACCTAACTTCGTCTACTTCAAAAATTTCTCTGTTTAATTCAGATATATTTAATTCTTGACCAAAATCCCTATTATCAATGCTCATGTAGTTTAAAATTTTATCTCTAACCTTTATCTTAATTTGTTCTTGGTTTAGTTCTTCTATTTTATCAATTTTTATAGTGGTTATTAAATCTAAAGTTCTAATTAAACCATCAACAAGAACCACTTCATCAGTAGCCATCTTCTTTTCATTAATAGCTGTCAATAGTTCAGTTTTAAAATTTGTCGTTGCTTTTTGTAATTGAATATCGGATGCTTTTTCCAGTATATAAATATCTATAGTATTTGCTGTAGCAAACGCTTTTCTTACTACCGCAGTTGCCTTACCTGCTGTTCCAAAATTACCAATAAAAGTATTTGCAAAAGTTGTGTAATCTAATAAAGTAACCAAACGGTCTTGTCTTCTAAAAGTTAGTGGTGCATATTTTTTAGCGTGTTCTAAAGTCTCCGAATTCGACCCACCAACACCTTTAGAGGTATTCGTTAATACTCCGGTAGCTGGGTAAGTAGGACCTAGAAGACTTCCATAAGCATCTGAGATATCCTGATTAATACTGTTTACTGAGATATTTCCTCTGGAGCCTCCCCCAACACGATATAAAACGGTATAACTAGCAGAATTAGAGGGACTTTCTCCTGTAACCCCATCTCCAAAAACTATAGTTGCTTTATAAGAATCGTCGTAGATCACTTCAAAAACTTTATCTGTAGCTCCTGAAGCAAAATAAATATTATCTACTTCAGTATATGTACCTCCTGTATTAAGCTCTGAATCAGTTATAAACACTTGCACACTCTGTTCCGCTACAGGAAACTGTTGAAGTTCTATACTTTTTAAACCTTCTGTTGCGGCAAAATCCCCAGACTCTTTTACTAAAGAACCTTCTTGAATAACAAGATTTTCAAAAATAGCTTTGTTTGTTCCCAAACCTTCTGTTTTTGGAATTAATTCTAAATTTCCTTGGCTATTTGATAAAGGTTCTATCAACCCATCTATAACCTTATATAAAGTAAAATTTAAAGAACCGCCATCCTCAGCGGATATTGTTTCTATTATTCTTGATTGTGCTGGAATTATAACTGTTTGTTCTGAAAATGGTGGGGATCCAGTGGGACCAAATGTACCTACATATCCAGGGTCATTATTAAAATCTAGTTTAGCTTGAGCAACTGAAGATATAGGCCCACGAAGTCTAACACCTATAAGTTCTAATAATTTTTTAACACTAGATCGTTGTCTTGCTGTAGCTAAAAAATTCTCGTTCGCCAACATATCTGCTTTTAAAGAAACTACTGATCCTACATAGGCAGCTAATTCTAAAAACATCATTCCTAAATCTGATTCTACAAAATACTCATATTCACCAGGATATACGGCTTTTGCATAATTGATAAGAGAGTTCCTAAAAGATAAGAAATCAGTTCCAGCAAAATTAATTAAATTTGGTTTTTTAAAATCAGGAAACGTAACTAGTTTCATAAAATCTGATTCTACTCCTCCAGAAAAACTCATGATATTTTTACCTCTACATCAAATATACTTAGCTCATCAGAATCTAACTTCAAACTCAAAACAACTAACAAAGAATTACCTCCTGCTGGCCCCGGTTCTTCTGTAGGAAATACTCCTATTTTTATTAACTGTGCTCCTACAATGTAATTGTAAAAAGAGTATTTTATTTCTTCTTTTATTTGCTCAAACAAATAAGAGTCTAAGGGTTGAAATAAAAATTTTCTTAAGTTACAACCAAAATTAGGAAGCATCAAACGCTCGCCTCGTTCAGTTTGTAGTAATTGTTTTACGGCCCCTTTTATTAAATTAATTCCTACTTCTTTTGAAAAAAAACCTCCAACTTTTTTATTTTTTCCTAAAGGATAATTTAAACCATAAACATAATTTCTAGAATTATTTGGTACTTGGTTTATATATTTTGGTGGAATTTTTCCAAAAATAGTTACTGTAGAATTAGCAGCCATTATATTCTAATAGTTTTAAAGAAGCCTTTTTGAGCTTTATAGTTTTTATCTACCTCACTACTATTTAGAGGCTTTGAATAAAATTTTAAACTACCAATATGTCCACGAAGACCACTAACCACCCCTGATCTGTCTCCACCTAAAAAGTTACCATACTTATACATACCGTCAGTGTAACCGCCACCAATAATCCATGGTGTATAAAAATTATCTAATTTTGGACCCTGTTTTAGTGTTGTTGGTCCATCAACGGTTGTTTCTGAGTATTCAAAACTATTTTCTTTTTTAAATGTAGGTACTTGTATCGGTTGTCCTGGACTTACGCCAAAAACATCTGAGAGTGCTGATGTAACGACTAGTGAACCGTCAGCATAAAATTTTATTTCATTATTTTGAGGATCACATGTTATATCTATTAAAACAAATTGAGATGATACGTTACCGAAATTCGTATTATCTAAATCAACTTTCATTTTGTAAAATGTAGCTAATTCTTCCTTACACTCATCTTTATTTTTATTTATAAACGATGCTGAAGATAAGTCTCTAGATATTGTTGGGGCTAAGAAAAAACTTAATGACGATACTGGATCGTTATCATAGTTATTATTACTATATCCTGTATTTTCTTGTGTAATTCTTCTATCTCTAGTAAATCCACAAAGAACTCCTCTTACAAATTGATCTCCCTTATCATTGTTTAGATAATCTAAATCTAATAAATTACCCTCCTCGTCTAGCTGAATAGTATCTTCTGTTTTAGATCCTACATTTTCTGAAGAGAATAATACTTTTGTTAGAGATGATGTTGTGGAGCTTAACCAGCCAACCTCTCCATCTAAAATATTAGGTACATGAACCCAACATTCCAAAGTAAACCCTGAAGGACTATAAGTTAAGTCCCTAAATTCTTGAGTTTGTGGAAGTCGTAAGTAAGAACCTAATCCAGAGGCTGCTACTGGATCTGATGATTTATTTTTTACTATACCCTCTAGGTACGGAATAGCTAGTCCAGAAAAGAAAATAGCAGATGTAGCCGGAGCAACTAATTGTGCATTGTTATACATATTATCTGTTGCACAGTTAGTAGTTTTAAAGTTTACTGATGATGGAAGAACAATATCTGTATTTAAAAAGTTATATATTGCAAAAAGACCATCATTAGTTATTTGATCATTTAAAGAAAGTATAGTTCCGGCATTAACAGACGAGGGTGTGTAAAGTATACTACCCTTACCTACTGTTGGAACTACTAAGTTATCAAAAGTGATTTTTGGTTGTTTAGAAAAAGTGCTAACAAATTTTGGTTCTATAGGTAGTACAATTCCAGTAACATCACCTTGCTTAAATATTAATTTTTTTTGTTTTTCTAATGCAACGTAAAAATCATAATTAGCCAAATAAGAAAAATCATTTATAGGTATATTTCCAGGAGCGAACAAGGGTTCTGTCTGTTCCGGGTCAAAAATTTGTGGAGCTTTTACTGCTATTTCTATTTGTTTTTTACGTTTATTAATTTTTAGATTATGCGCCACAATCTCAGCCGATATTAGTTTTCTTTGATTTATAACTATAGACGAGTCTTCTCCGTAAGTAGCAATATAATCTACTAAGTCCGCAGACAAATCATAAACATGCTTATCTCTTTGCTGGTTAAGGACTGCTAAGAAGTGATCCTCTTCGTAATATTTTTTAATACCTACTGAATCATCTATTATCTCTGGATTAAATAAAGCATTCTTTGTTTCATTTAATATTTTTACTGAAATAGCGTCTCCCTTACCTCCTAAGTTAGCTGGATAATTATATTTCCATAAATCACCAACATCTACAGAAGCGGATAATGAGTTTATTATCGCTAGTACACTATCAGGTATACCTGATAGTCCTAGTAAGTCTTCGTCAAAACCTCCCTCTAAAGAATCGTAATACAAACCGTCATTACTTAAAACATACTTTCCTTTAAGTGAAACTGGAGGTTCATAAGTTAATCTAAATACTGAATTTTGTGCATCATCTCCTGCTGTACCATCTAGATTTGGATCAATTAATGGGTATCTTTCAAATTCCGTTCCGTCTAAAAACTGATCTAATTCTGAAGAGTCTAAAAATTTGGGCTCTAAATCTGGATTTTCTTTTCTTTCAAGAATTATACTTTCTATAGAATCTAATAAAGAATCAGCAGAATTAATAAATGTAGTAGCATTATTTAGTTTTTGTATATCTCCAGCATATTTTTTATCAAATAATTCATTAATTTGTTGCTGAGACAATGTTGCTTTTTGTGTAGAGGAGTTTCCTTTTTCAAATGATTTCAATTCATTAAATTTATCTAAACAAGATTTTATAGCATCTATTTGTCCTTTAATCCCTGTATAATTTTGATAAATTTGTGCTGCGAAAGTTGATGCGTATTCAAATGCTCCAAGAACACCAGCTAAGTTGTTTAATGCTTTTGTTTGGTCATTATCCAACCCGTACCAAGAAGAGTCTGATTTAAATTTAAACAACCCAGAATCTGTATCAAACTCTATTATTCCTGTATCTAAGCTTAGTTTTTTGAAAACTTCTTTAGTTAATTCATTTGCTTTAGCTTTAGCGGGAATCACTTGAGACTGTATATCGGAAAGTACTGGACTTGGTAAAATACTTAACACATCTGATGCCAAATTTAATAAACAACTAGGCATTCCATAGGACATACCTAAGGCTTGTAGGGCTCCTGTCCCTGTAGTTCCTTTTACTTTTAAAAATACATCTAAATCTATTGCTGCCATTTAATAACCTCTTTAGTATGTAGTTATTCCTTCACTACCGTAAACACTTTCTTCTATATTCGTATTAGTTGTTCCTGGTGATGCGCCTTCGGCTAAACGAATAGCACTTCCATTTATTTTTGTTTCCCCAGATGAATTTGTATCAATGGTATCCCCCTGTATACCAACCGTCGAACCTTTAATAAAAACCCCATTAACAGCATCTATACTTATGTTGTTTTGTGCAATTAAATTTATATTATTACTACTAGTAATAATAATATCTCCATTAGCTGTTCTTATTTGTATTATTTGAGAAGATCCATCTTGATTTATAGATTCTATAAATATTCTTCCAGACTCACCTTTTGTAAAAATATGAACATCTTTTCTTTCGCTCTGAATATTTACATTTCCGCATAATACATCTTCTCCCCAATCTTCTCCATGTGCTTTATTGATAAGCTGTAACTCTCTACCACCATCCCCAACTACAATATCAGTCTGTGATTCTCTATTTATATATTTCTGTGGTCCCACACTCTCTACTTCAATAGATCTAGGAGCAAAATACCCAGACTTAGGATTGTCAGTTAGTGTTATTTTACTATGATTACCAGAATCAATAATAATTGAATCTTCTCCAGGACTATCAGAAAGTTTAACTTTTTTACTAACCATAGACTTTAATTCTACTGATTTATTAAAACTTTTTGGATTATACTCCTCTGATATAACCAAGCCTTGGCCGCCAGTCCCCTTTAAACTAAGCCTCATAGGAATCCCTCTGGCTCTATTTAATTTTGGATCTGCTCTTTCTAAAGGGTTTATTTGAGAATCAGTTATTTTATCTCCAGAGCTTTCATCAATCTCAGGGGAAAACGTCGCTCCTAGATAATAAAAACTGTTAGATCCTGTAGGTTTACATACCAAAATCTCAACACCCACTTCAGGAATTGCAATAAAAGCACCTTCAGTATTTGATGCGTATGGGCTTATATAATATACAGGCTCCTCTTCATTTGTATGTCCATATATTTTAGCCCAAAAAACACCGGCTCTGGTATTATCTGCTTTATCTAAAACTTCTGCTAGATATATATTATTATTCATTTTATTATGATTCTGTGTTTACTTTTACTAATGAAAATTCGGATGAGATGTCTGACGTTGTTATTTTATGTTTATACCCTATGATATTATACAATCCACTAAAAAATGAATTTAATATAGATCTAGGGGGTTTAATTGATTGAGAAATATCTACATCTTGAGCAAAAACTAAACAAGGTCTATCTAATACAGATCCCGAAGTTTTTGATAAGTGAAACATAGGTAATGTTTGTATATTAAGCCTTAAAGCTTCTCTATATAATTTATTACCAAGTTCAGCAATTATACTTTCTGGATTTCCTGGCAACGCTTGTTTTATCTGTAAATAGGATTTGTAATTCTCTTCTGAAAACTGATCTACCAAATTAGCGTATTTTTTTGCCGCATTAATATTATTTTCTCCTTTAACTTTTGTTATTAATTCCTTAGACAATTTTGCTGCTAAAGTTTGTATAATTTCATTTTTTTCACTATCTCCTAAACCCTTTGAATAGTTTAAATTAACTAAGAATCCTATAGCCGCACCTTCTGTTGTTGTCTCGAAATTGGCAAAACCGTCAGACATTATACCCTCAGCCACCGCCGAAGATTTTCTTTCTACTTCTTTTCTAAAACCAGTTTTCAAAAAATTTAAATATATTGGAGCAAAATTAAATTTTAATTTTAATATATTTGGGTTTTTTGTATTATATCTAAAAACTGGTATTTGTTCTTTTTGAATATACTCAATTTCTTGTTCTGTGAATTGCTCGTCCCTGTAAGCAAACTTATCAGGAATATATGAAGGATCTCCAAAAGAGCCTATTAGATTTTCTTTTTTTGAATAAAGTAAATCTCTTATTTTAAAATTATAATTTTTGTTAAATAATACGGCTTTATCCACAGGATGAAGTGGGACTGCCTGCTCCACCGCTAATAAATATTCTTCTTTAGAAAATTGATTATTTTGTAAAGTAGCGTCAGATGTGTTTTGTAAACCAACTTGAGTTTTTATAAAATCATCATTTAAAAAGTTAATATTCTTTTGTGTTAAAGCTGTTTTTGCTTTTTGTTTAAATTCATAAATACTATCTTCTTTTTTGTTTATATTAATACCGCCATACAAATATTCTCTAATTAAAGTCTTATCTCCAAAAATAACAACGTCATTATAATTATTAAACGTATCATATCCTCCAAAAAGTAACTGATTTTTATAATCACTAGATGACCATAGTTTCTTTACAAACTCATTTGTTTCTGAAATATAGATAACCTCTAAAGGGTAGTTGCTAGTTATCTTTTCTCTTATAGAGGATATAACATTATTTAATGTCTTTTGGTGATCAAAAAATCCAAAAGAGTCTATAGAATCTAATGTTGATCTAAACTCATTATCTGTAAAAAAACTATTAAAGCTTTCAGAAAAGTCTTTAAATTTTTCAATATTCTTCTTCAATCCCACCAAACCAAAAGGTATAGTGGGCTGATTAGTTTCATCTTCTTTTTTTATTTTTTTTAATTTTAAATTAAAAGAATCTAAAACAGATATTAAAAAAGAATTATACGAAGATAAGGCTGCTATTTTTTTTGGGTGAAACTCTTCACTCTTTGCTGTAGACCCTAAGTTAATACTTTTAGCTGGTTTATTAGTATTTATTTTAGATGTGGAGGTTTGATCGTTTAAATACTTCCTAGATAATAAGTTTAAATTAGGCAATAACACAATAACATTTGGAGTTTGTGTGACGTTTTGTATGTAGGATCTAATAGTATCAACTACAATAGAGTGGACATCTATATTATTTATTAAATTAGCTAAATCAGGTAATTCTAATTCTTTTAAAAATTTTACAAAATTTTCGTCATATTTTTTAATATCTTGATAAATATTAAAACCCACAACACTTTGTTTTTCAGGATAATTTACTACAGGGTTGTATATGGGTTTTGAATTATTTAACGCATTTTTAAAATTAATAGGTCTAGAATGTCCAGAAGCAACTTGAGTTAATCCTCCTAAATTTAAATTTACAATTTCATTTTCTGCTCCTCTATTTTGATTAATTATTAATGATTTAGGTGATGCAATAAGTTTTAAAGTAATTTTTTTTGGACCTTTAACCTCCACATTCGCCCCAGAAATAATTGTTCTATGTGGTCCAGACCAAGTATCAAAATTTTGTCCAACCCCATAAACAATATAAATTTCTTTTTCTCCAAAAGACTCTAAATAATTTTTTTTAAACTCTGCTTGCCCGGCTTTCCCTAATTTGGAAATACTCTGTTTTGTTATTACTTTTTCTCTTACAACAACTCCATTTTCTGTAGAGTACTTTATTCCTTCTGGTTGAGTAAATCCTGCTATATTTTTAACTAGAGAATCAGAAAAAAAGTTAGTTTCAAATTCGTTCTTAGGATCAATAAAACTTATAGTAAATACAGGACCATCGCCATAACCAAAACTATGCTCAAAAGAAATTAAATTTGCACTCCCTTTATTTGAAAATAATAAAAGATTTTTATTGTTTGATGCAACATTAAACAGATCTTTTGGAGTGTTTCCTGTTTTTTTAAATAAGGTTAATAGTGCTTCCTTATCAGAAGACAATAGTATAAATGCTGCGGGTATCTTCATTAGAATTTAGGTATTTTTATTCTTTGGCCTACAAAAAAGCCTTCCATAGGATCATAAATATTATTAACTAACATTAATAACCAGTAATATCCTGGATCTCCATAAAATACATTAGAAATCAGGTCAGGTCTATGCTCATATCCTGTAGGAACAAAACCTATTTCATAGTCATAAATATTGTTTATATTTTCTAATATAGTATCGAATACCTCAGAATTAACTATTGTTGTAGTTTTTTTTCCTCTATGAACAACTTCTACAGAATCAAAAGAATAAGGACCTTTATCACTTCCCAAAGCTGCCATTATAATATCCCCTCATAACCTGGATCCATACTATTAGTATCTCCTAAAATCACAGATTCCCAACCTGCTAAATTATCTCTCTTAACTGGGTTTTGGTTTTCTTTGGGTTTAAAATCACCGAAATCCCCTGTTCTAAATTCTTCTAAATCTAATGTAAATTTTAATTTTCTAGGAAGTAAGGTATCAATGTCATACCCAGCTACCTCATCATAGTCTAAAGAATAATTTGTACAAATACATGGGACATCTTGATATAAAATTCCATGACGCAACCTTATTATTGGAGGACCAAATAATGGATTTGTAGAATAATTAACGACACTAGCTCTAATTAGATTAGTCCAGTATATTATAAGATCTATAATTTGATTTTTTTTATTATAATTTGAAGATGCTATATCTGCGGAGCTTTGTACGATTGCTGCTGTTGCTATTATATTTAAATAATTTATATTTGGAGATATTAAAGAATTATTAAAGTTTACCCCATATCTCTCTGTAAGAACAGCCGACTCTTTGACGGTTATGCCTTGAGCAATCCAATCAGTATTTAATAATTGATTTGCAGTTTCTTTAGCTAATTTTTTTGTATAGTCTGTTCCTAACAAAAATGCCATAGAATTTGGAGTCTTTGTAGTACCAATAGGGTTAGTAAATTTTTCTTTCTCTGATAAAATATTTTCTTTACTCAATGCATATCTCATATATTTGTCTTTAGTTACTTCTGGGTGTTCTTCAAGTATATGAGGTAATGTCATTGTAAAGCTTAGTTTTATCTTTCTAGAATCCGCTCCAAGATAACTGTATAGATTACTAGATCTAGAAATTAGGGAGTATTTTTGATAATTTGCTTTTTTGCTTTCTTTTATTTTTATATTTTCAAAAAAAGGAAACTCAACAACATAATAATTACTTTCCATCTCTCCTGGAAAGTAGAATAAAAGTTTTGATCTTTCTGGAAGTGATCTGTCTATTATATTTGAATTCGCCATTTAACTACATATTCCCTTGAATTAATCTTTTCGATGATTCTGTGGTTTCTATTAATTGTTGTGTTAGCATGTTACTTTGTTGCAGTTCTTCTAACAAACTAAGGGTGTTGTCTTCTGGACCTGAAATACCTAGAATTCTCTCTATAGAACTTCCTAAAACACTTACTGTTTCATTTAAAAATCTCGGTCCTGTATCCTCTGGTTCTTGAGTTTTTCTGTTTATTTCGGCTGTGTTCTCTTTTGTAGATTCACTGGATTGAACTAATCCTCCTAAAAACTTACCATCTTGTTCAGTTTGCCTATTAAGTTCCGCCATTAACTGATCGTGATTTAATTTTTGTAGTTCAAGTTCTCTTTTTGCAGCAGCGGCAGCCGCTACTTGGTCATTTTTTTCTTCTGGTGGTTTTGGAATATTAATGTCTTCTTCTTCTTTATCACTAAACCAAGAAAACCATGCTTTAGCAGAAGCTATCGCCGCAACTAAAGCAATTAGAGCACCTACTGCTAGATATACCGGACTAAATAAGGCAGCAAGGACTACACCTATAGGTATTAATGTAAGGGTAGCTAAACCAACTACAGCTCCTACAAATATAGATGTGGCCATTTTTATATCTGAAAATATATTTTTAAATTTATCAGAAATACTTAATCCAAAATCTTTTATTTTATTTTTTAAATTATCTAACCCTACTCTAGATTCTTCAAATTTTTGTTTAACTTTTAAAACAATACCTTGAAGTCCTCCCAAAGATAAATAAAATATTATTGCTTTATCTATTAAATTTTTAAGTTGATCAGATACAAAACCACCTATACCTTGTGCAAGAGGTAATATAATATTATATAAGAACGAAAAAGATTCTGTCAAAGGTAACAAGGCTTCGTCTTTTACTATTGATAATATATTACCGAAATCAGCAGTCTGTTCTTTAGCTAACTCATCACGGGCACCTAAATTTTCAGCTATTGTTGTAAATTTAATTGCTTCGTTTCCAAAAATTTCCGAAGCAATTCCTATTTTATAAAATCCCTGACTCGCATCCCCAGCCACACCTTTAAAAGTTTCAGAAGCTTTTACAAATGCATCTTTTAATATTTTTTGTGCTTCTGCTGAATCCTTCGCTGCTGATAACCTTTCTCTAACATCTCCTATACCTAGCATTGTAAGTCTCTCATAACCCTTAATGCTAGTATCCATTACTAACTTCATAACCGATTGTAAAGGTCCAGCTAATTGTGGACCTAATTCAGATTGAAGCGTAGCCATAGCAGCAGTAACCTTATCTCCCATACCAGCCAACTTTTGCGCCGGGAATGTTGCTGCTAGAGCGTCAACAGCATCTACAAGCTTATCGGTTGATACCCCGTACATAGCTCCCGATTCTAGTATGTTATCAGATAGATTATTTGTCTGATCCCTGGACAAGCCTAAACTTGCCTCTAAATCTGCCATAACCTTAGCAGTATTCGCGTTTTGAGTTCCTGTTAATCTTTGTTGATTTATTAATCCTGATATTCCAGCGGTGTTTCCTTGAAGACCAGCTTCCATTGCTGCTATCCCAGCAGCAAACCTCTCCTCAATACTCCCACGAAGGTTGTTTATAGAAGGTCCTAAAGTATCTCTAGTCTGTGCGTAAGTTCTACCTAAAGCTAAGGATGTTTTTTGCGCCGTATCGGCAAAAGACAACGCATCTTTTAAGCTTTTAGTAAGCTCACTCATTGCGGTAGTAAGACCACCTATAACTACATCAGACAATACCATAAACTTTATTATTCCTCTATATTTGTCTCTTTTTTCCTAATTCTTCTCAAGGGTCCATAAATTTTAGACATTATGTATGTTCTAAAATTTTCCATAGGAATCTCCTTATTTTTATATAGGTTATCTAAAGAATCTGGGTCATAATCCCTGTCTTCAGGTAAAGTTAACCCTGTCAAAAGTCTGTTACCTGTTTTTGCATCTTTTGTTACAGGCTGTGTTAATAACAACAATCTATACTGTCTGCTACCTTTACCAAAACCTAAAATGTATCTAAAAAATAAAATATCTCCTGGTTTAGCACAGGAATCACTTTTAGGAACTATAGAAACATCCTCATTAGGATCAGCCCCAACTTGTTCTAAAAATTTTTTAACTTTTGGTGAAAATTCTTTCATCTTTTATATATAATATAATATATGAGTAATATAGATATACAGATTATTGATTTTCTAGACTTAATAAATGAAACATTAAGCTATAGTTTTGTAGAAAAATGGAGATATAAATACTCTGAAAAATTTATAAAGCATTTTCAGTTAAAAATACTTGAATCTATGAATAAACAAAAACCAATAAAGAAGGAAATGCTTTATAATTATTTAACTAAGAAATGTAAATATTCAGACGAACAAGTTATTAATTTTTTTAATTCTATAGATATTGATATTTACAAGCCTTTTATTTACGGTTCTTATCCTCAGAGGATTTCTTAGACTTTAGTTCTTCTATTTTTTTTGTAACCTCATTCATAGTACAGAATTCAGGACAAGCTGATTTGTAAGCGCACCAATTACAGAATTCGTTCCTACTAGCTCTGAAATCATCTTTCTTCTTCTTACGAATCTTCCAAACCTCATCTACCACAGTTTTAAGGTGTGTATTGATTTGAGGTTTAGAGTACTGTACATGCACGAAGTTGTTTGTTAGTGGGTAGTAATGAGCAGCTATTATTTGCGAGTATGGAACTTTATATAGTTGACTCACAGCATACACATAGCCTTTTAGTTGGCTGTCCTGATAAAGATCTACTTTACTCTTTTCTTTTTTTGAAGTCTTATAGTCAATAACTAGGTAGCCGCCATCAGCACCTTTGATGATTCTATCAATAACCCCATTTAGACTTATATCGTCTTTTATGGGAACTTCAAAAACTAATTCAGTGGCGACGGTTTCCCCAAGCTTTGCATTGAAATCAAAAAAGTTTTCGATGCATTTTAAATCCTTACCGTCATACGCCTTTGATACGTTGTATGAACCACGAACGTCCTCAGCGATTTGAATTAGCTCGTCTTTGGAAGAAGCGTTTACGCCGTCTTCTAGGATCTTGTGGATATAAGATCCAAAGTGTAAAGCGTCCGTGTTCGCTTCTTCAGGCTCAGGAAGCCTTTCTACATAACGATATTTGTACTTCAATTGACATTGTTTGAATGTTTGGTACTTTGATTCAGAGATAGTTTTTATGAACATTATATCACCTCAATTTATTAGAGACTACGTTACGTCTAATTTTAATGGAAAGTTGTCGGCAAATGGCGACGAGTACATTATGGAGTCTGTATTTTTTGAGAATGATTGGAAGCGGCACATGAGCGTCAACGTAGAGACTGGCTTATGGCAATGCTTTAAAAGCGCCCGTTCTGGGAACTTCATTTCTCTCTACGCTCACAATGAGTCAATACCCTACTTCAGAGCCCAACGCGATCTCATAATAAAAAACTTCGAGTTTTTGGGGGAAGAAATACCCAAAAACGAAGAGGTTGTCAAGACGGATTGCGAATTAGATATAAACAAACTAATTCCCATAAATATTGAATCTGCTGATTCTTCAGACCAAAAAGTCCTAGAAGCTTGGTATTTTCTTTTTGGGAGACGTTTATTTAATGAATCTCAGATCGAAAAAGAACCATATTATTTATGCAAGGAAGGTAAGTTTAGTAATAGAATAATTATACCTTTTAGATCTAATAATATAGTTTACTATTTTCAAGGTAGAGCATTAGCGGATCAAAAACCAAAATATCTAAACCCATCTACAGAAGCAGCACCGAAGCCTTCTGATATCGTTTATCCTTACGATGAAGATGCGGATCATCTTGTAGTATGCGAAGGTCCTTTAGATGCTATATCTCTACAATTGCAAGGAGTAAATGCAACAGCAACAATAGGTTCATCCGTAAGTAGTCGTCAAGCTGAGATATTTTCTACTTTCTCAGGAAAGATTATACTTGGTTACGATAACGATGAAGCAGGACAGAGGGGTGTTGAGAAGTTCGATATCCTCAGAAAACAAAGGAGGATGGAGAACTTTTATGTATGTCCTCCACCCTCCAACTGTAAGGATTGGAACCAAGCTCATATACAGAATGAAGATCTAAAGAGTTGGGTTTTAGATAATCAAACCGTTTACGATTTTGATTATAAAATTAGATATCAACTAGAGAAGTATTAAATCTTGGGCATTGCTCAACAGCCTTCATAATAACATCACTAAAGAATTGACCATTAAATGATGCACTAGTATCTAAAGCTGCATTATAGTCTCCGGCCTGCTTCCCTGCTTCTACAAATGCTGATTTAAAACACTCATCATCGGAATCAGTAACTGTTTTCTTTTTTGTAGTAACGCCTGCCTGAGTGGTATAAAAATATCCAGAAAGGCCCCACCCACCACTAGAAGAGTCTGTATAGTAATCAATTTTGTGAGCTTGTTGTGTTGTACCACTTAAAGAAGCGATTACGGTCTTATCTACAACATTCTCATCAAAATTAACTAAAAGGTATGTGTATTGAACAGGTGGTGGTCCTGATGCGCCAGCCCCTCCGTGTGGGTGCCCACCACCTCCATGTGGATCATAAACCCACTTTCTTTCCCAAGTACCACCTATAGTTTGGGTGTGTACAAAATAAGTATCAAATTTTTCTTCACTAGAATCCCCTGATGTACTAAGTCGTGAAGTTGGGAAACCAGCACCACCCCCTGAAACTGAATATCTTGCCATAGTTGTTGCCTCCTAAAAACGCTATTATGCGTTATATATATATATACTAACTAACTGAAAAATAAAAAGGTGAACTTACAAAAGTTTGATTTAAATAAGTGTACTTTACTGTAATAACGTAAGTTCCAGCGGGACCCCCAACACCTGCTCCTAGTAAAGTATTGGATACAGTATTAGTATCGAAATTGTAAAGAATTGTATTATCTGAAGTTATATTTGTATTAGTAAAATCTATTATTAAAGTTCTACTCGGTAAAGATGTAGAGTCTTCATTTACTTTTTCTATTTTTACTTGAGGGTTTGTAATATTTATATCTTTAAGAATATTTTTAGTTTCTTCTGGTATTGTTTTATTTTGAACAGTAATCTCTACAGGAATTTTTAAATCTATAACTGATCCTAATTTAATATGTTTATTTACTAATTTTTCTTTAGTAGTAATTAATAAAGGTTCTGTTATTGTTGTAAAAGTATCATTATAGAGCTTAAAATAATTAATAAAAGTTTGATATTCAGAGCTTTCAAATAACTTTACTGTCCAAATATCAATATAATCTTGAACTGAAGATGCCTGATTAGCTAAAGAAACCCCTTGATTAAAACCAACATTTAAGTTATACCCACCTGAAAGATCTAAAGACCCATCTAAAACTACAACGTAATCCCCAACACCCGATCTGTATATACCACTAGCATTTGTTCCTGGTGTGTAAAGAGTAGGGTCAACCCAGCCTAGATTTTGAGATGTAACTCTAGTTCCAACACCATCATGAGGGTTTCCTAAATCAGGATCACCTGAAACCTCAAAATTCATTAAGCATACTGATGAGGCTGTAGTGCTTATTGTATTTGCAGAGGAATCTAAAACACTACTTGGAGTAGTATTAGCTAGTTTAGAAAATATAGTACAAGCACTAACATCATAAGGGTCAATAAATTGACCATTATTTATAAATAAAGTTCTTATTGCTACTTTATTATTTACGCTTGGTCGATTGTTACGTTCAACCAGATCTACTCCGTTTAATTGCATCTTCTTCTCTTTCTAGATCCTCTTTTAACAGTTTAATGAAAACAGACCGCTCTGTCCTTGTGAGAGTTCTCACATCAGAATATGTAAAACCTATTCTTTTTACTAATATATAGGCTTCTAGAAGAAGAGAATTTAAATCAATTACTTCTTCTAGTTCACGTTGAAAAAATTTGCGGTTATTGGTAGGTCAACGACCGAAACCCCTCCACAAGAATTGCATTCAAATTTTACATTAGTATCTACTCCATAGTCAGTTCTTAAAGTATTTAATATTGTTCTAATATCCCTTAGGGGTAATTTATTAACTACAGCAGATATAATGGATTTATCTGTATGTCCGTCAATCTCTAATACGAACCTCCAAAGTTGATCTAAAGATTTTTCTGGGTCAGAAAATATTTTTTCATCTTTTACTCTAGGATATCTTAATTTAATTTCTTTTTGAAGTATGGGTAGTTTTAAAACAACAGGTTCACAAAAATCATCAGGAACAGGGTTAATATTTAATTGTGATAATTTTATTATTGTTTGATTTTCTGCTTTACAGTTAGAACAAATTAGCATAGTATGGTAATCATCTCCATACGATATCTCTCTTAATTTCATAATTAAGTAAAGCTTGTCCATAGGCAAAATATCTGAAATATTTATATTAGTAACGCATCTATTCAGAATTATATTAACAGGGTCTTCTGATTTATTAGCTGAAACTAAAACTTTTTCATCCTCAAATGTCATGGGACGTATAGTTATTCCTTGTTCAGGATCAATTAACTTGTAAACTCTACATTCAGAAGGTAGTTCAACTTCAATCGCATTTTCTGAAGGTAGGTCCTTTAATAACTCATTTATTATCTCATCTTTTGCTGATTGAACAGCAGGGCTTTGTTCTAGCATAAAAAAATACTCCTTAAAGATATACTATAATAGTATAATGAAGATTTATGTTGATACCATAAAATCAAAAATAGAAACAGATAACCCAAAGCTTATGGATGCTCTGTATGATTTATATTCATTCAAAGTCCCTGGGGCTGAGTACTCTACAGCCTATAAGCGAAGACATTGGGATGGTAAACAACATTTCATTACAAAAAATGGTCAATTTTCTTCTGGTCTATTATCTAGGTTGTTAGTTGATCTAAAGAAAATTGACTGCGAACCAGAAATAATTTCAGATAAACACACTAGAGATGTTGTACACAAAGAAGAGTACAGTATCTCTGGATTTACTTTTTATGATTATCAAGAAAAACTTATTACTATAGGTTTGAGTAAAACCAGAGGAATAATAAAGTCTCCAACAGGCTCTGGTAAAACTTTAATCATGGCAGGTCTGGTTAAAGCATTAGAAGGTCGTAAAATGATAATCCTATTTAATGCAAAACAACTACTAACACAAACTTATGAATTTTTTACTAAAGCTTGTGGTTTTGATAATGTTGGTCTTTGTTTCGGTGAGGGTTATATTTACGGCGATATTATGCTTTGTACTATCCAAAGTATCGAAAAAATCCTAGATACGCATCTTCAAGAATCAGAAGTCTTGATGATTGATGAGTGTCATGAATTTGCAAATGGAAAAACAACACTAGCAGCCATAAACTCTTTTCCTAACGCAACTTACAGACTTGGGTTTACCGCAACTCCTCCGTCAGATCCAATACCAAGATATAATTTAGAAGGTGCTTTAGGAGAAGTAATTCAAGTTATAGACACAGCCAGCTTAGTTGATTCTGGAAATCTAACAAAACCAATTATTCAACTGATTGATAGACCGTACACTTGTAGCGGTATTGATGATGTTATGGGTTATTTGGACGTATATGAGCAGTTTATTGTAAATAATGAAAGCAGAAATAATATAATTAAGGATATCGTAAATGACATCAGATCTAAAAAAGACTCAGCTCGCATACTTATACTTACCAAATCACTTGAGCATGGAAGAACCTTGGAAAAGCTTCTTGGAGACGGGTGCGAATTTCTTGAAGGTAAAAACTCCCTTGGAGAACGGTATGAAAGTATTTCTAGATTCAGAGACTCTTCAGGATCTAGGATCCTTATTGGAACGAAAATACTCCAAACGGGAATTAATATTGAAGAAATTACCCATTTTATTAATGCAAGAGGAATGAAATCAGAAATTGCGACTCTACAGGCATTGGGTAGGGCTCTTAGAAAACACGAAACAAAAAGTAAGGTTTTTGTGTATGATTTCTTAGATAAAGAAAAATATCTACTAGATCACTCCAAATCTAGACAAAAATACTATAAAAAAGAAGGTCATGAGGTTAAGATATTAAAATGAAAACAAATGATTCTATAAAAAAACAAAATTCAGTATTATCTTCTGAAGATAAAAAAAATCTTCTACTTCTTATAGAAGATGTAAAAATGATTATAGAAAATAATAAAATAAATGAGGATGCATTAAGAACACTTAGTAATATACTAATTACAATAAGTAGTGTTCGAGATAATTATATGTGGAGAATTTTAAGAGCAGCTAAACAAAATCACATGCTTGATTAAAAATCAAGATCAGGTATTACAATATCAGGGTTTTCCATTTTAAGCCTAAGACCCCAATTTTCCATATCTCTAGTAGTCCACTGATCTTCTAGTTTGTTTTCTAACATGTCCAACTTATAATTTATATTATTGAGTTGAGTGCTAATCCAAACAACCCCTCCACAAACTGCTATGACCATGCTGATTGGCATAAGAGTTTCCTTACCTAATGTCAATTTCTTTTCTTGAGTATTCATGATCATGCAATCCTTCGTATTAGTAAGTTAGATCCAGCTCCGAGCAAATGTGCTGCTGAACCAATTAAAGTAATTCTTATTTCTTGTCCTGCATTTAAGAATTTAACTTTTTGAAGCTTAGATAACATATAGTGAGGTGATGTAATACCTACTAAAGTATCTACTAATGTCATATCTGCAACATTATCTATTTTAAGTTGATAAGTTACATCTATTTCTGATGTTGATGAAACATTTAACATAGCCTGTATTTCATACACACCTGTAGATGAGACAACGGTTCTAAAATAAGCAGAGTTATCATAAAAAGCAGGGATAGTTCCTGATAGATATGAATCTGGAGTTGAAGATACAGTATATCCAGGAGTAGCTCCAAGCCCAAGCTCATTTGATCCCGTTCTTACTGAACCATTTGTTGAAGTTTCATAGTAAATAAAAGGTCCAGCACCATTAGTAACATATAAATTATCAGCTCCAGATCCTATACTAGACCCATTTACCGCAAATCTATCCTTAGATGTAGCTCTATAGCCTCTTGGAGTTATTGCTAAAACATCTTCTTCTAATGTTAGCGTATCTTCCACAGTAAGATTTACTGCACTAAGAGTATTAGAATCTACAGTAGCTGCTACTAGTCGCCTAATTCCAGACATATCAAACGTGGCAGTTCCTGATAGATAATTGCCAGAAGTATCTATCATTACTGAACTTTGACCATCTGGAGATGTAAATACGAAAGTCCCATCTTGACTTATTTCTATAGTGCCTCCTGCACCAACGGTTGGGTCCCAACGAGCACCATACCCACCTCCAGGTTTAGCTAAATCTGGAAGATAATTAAACCTACCTAAAGCTGATGAATAAACGGGAATAGCTCCATCAAACACTGTAACACCTGATACATCTCCAGCTCCAAATCCTGATATTTCAACAGAGGATAGTGTTTTTGTAGGGCCATCAGGAATAAATCCAAAACCACTAGCGATACCTGAAGTTACTGCCCAAGCTCCTGAATTATCATTAACCAATGATGATACATCTCTTAAATCAGCAGAAGTATCTCTAACTTCATCGTAAGTATTCTGCCAATTTCCTGAAGAATCATTTAGTGTAGAAGAAGCTGATCTTAAATCAGCAGAAGTATCTCTAACTTCTTCATAAGTTTTGTTCCAATATGGACCACTAACAGTAAGTTGAGAAGTATTTATAGCTATAAGACCTGTATTAGCAGCTATACTAGATCTTAAATTACCCACAGAAGTATCTAAAGTAGAACTTAAATTAGCAGTTGATGTTTCTACTGATCCAGAAAATACAATAAGATCATCTACCCTACCAGATGCTGTAATTAGGTCAGCAGATGTATCATTGAAGTTTTCATAAGTACCTTGCCATCTACCAGAGCCATCATTAACTGTAGAGGAAGCTTGTCTTAAATCGCTAGAAGTATCACGAACCTCTTCATATGTATCATCCCATCTCTCAAATCCTTCAGCAGATGGGGATCCACCACTTTCCCAAGTGGTTTCTCTAGAAGATATATATCCAGAAATATCAACAGTAGATGCAGCAATATCAGCGGTTGATGTTTCCACTGACCCAGAAAATACAATAAGATCATCTACTCTACCTGATGCTGTAATTAAATTAGCAGATGTATCATTGAAGTTCTCATAAGTGCCCTGCCACCTTCCTGAGCTATCGTATAAAGTACTTGATGCTTGTCTTAAATCAGAAGAAGTATCTCGTACTTCTTCGTATGTATCGTCCCATCGTTGAAAACCTTCAGCAGAAGGAGAGCCTCCAGCCTCCCAAGTTGATGAATTATCATATACTACCGTATATGTTTCTCTTATATTCTCAGGTAAAACTGAAGAAAAAATTGTATCTCCTTCAGAGACAGCAGAAAGACCTGTTATACCATCTGCATCAATACCAAAATAAAGTAAACTAGAAACTTCTGCCATTATTAAAGCCCCCCACGAAATAAGGAAGCATCAACAAAATTTAAACTTGAACTTCCAGGTATAGTAGTTACTCCACTTTCTACTGTCATTGTAAGATAATTTTGCATAGTTGCATTTGCATTTACAAAAGCAGACAATACAGCAAGGCTTGGTCTTCCTAAAGTTGCCCCTACCTGAACTCCAGCAGAATCCCAAAGTTTAAAATACCAAATACCTCCACCAAATCCTAAAGTTACTCTATATCCATTTGAATTAGAAAAAGACAAGTTGTTTATCCCTTTAAAAGTAACTCCAAGATCTCCTCCTGAAGTAAGAAAAACAACTCTACCTTGTCTTCTTCTTCTTTTCTTATTACCTTTAAAAGAAAAGGGTTGTTTCCGAAGTTGAAGAGGCATCAGGATCCTTTAGTCATATCATTAAATCGCAATGCGTTTGCAACATGGATATTTCCATAAGTTACAACTACATCTAAAGAACTTTCACAATAAACAGTAATCTTATTAACCTTGTCCTCATAATCTAAAAATAACTCTACAGGCTTTACACCAGGAGCAACGCCCATTATTCCACAGAAACCAGAAACAGTAGCAAGAACAGGAGTAGTTGGAGTAGCAGGAGTTGTTAATCCAGGAACGGAAGACAGATAAACAAAGAAATCTGCCGCTGCCCCTCCAGCTCCAGAAGCATCAACTGTAATATAGTTACAATCTAATGAGTTACCAGCGGAGTCTTTTAAATCAATAACTGCATGTGTCCCTTGTGTAACTGAAACTACTTTGGTGTATGGTCTTAATGTTGTTAGCATCACTCTACACCCTCTTGGTTAATATCTTCAGGAGCTTCTTCCTCTTCTTCTTCTCCCTGTAATTCTTTAACAATATCACCAACCATAGCTTCTAAATCAGATAACCCCTTTAAAACCTTTTCTTGCGTTTCTGGCTCTATTTCTGGGGGAAGTTCTTCTTCGGGACCTCCTTCAGGGGCTTCCTCAGGGGCTTCCTCAGGGACTTCCTCAGGAGCTTCTTCAGCAGCCGCCATAGCTTCCTGATCTACGTTTTCATCACTCTCATACTCAGCATCATTAGTAACAGTGTCTTGTAAACCATTAATCAATTCTGTAATATCTGACAGATCCTGTACGATTCTTTTAAAGTCTACTTTTTTATACCTATCCATACCGACTGCTTCTTCTAAAACTTGGTCGTATCCAACAGAGACAAACATTTCAACCAAAAAGTTGTTTACGTCTATACACTCAACTCCTGATTTAGTTTTGAGTTCTTTAGCCATTTCTGATAAAATATTTTTTAAAATGCTACCTTTTGGTGATAATCTTGATAGTGCTTCAAAAATAACTACTTGTGTATTGGCTAAACTCTTAAACGATACAGGCTCTTGGAGGGTTAATATGTTAACTCCATACTTTTCATTAATATTTTGAATAAATAAATCTTTAACTTCTTTTTTGTATTCAAAAATTCTAGAGGCGTAAGTTTGTATATCTGTATCGGACACCCCAAAACCGTCAATATTAGCTAGAGAGTTTGAAAATGTTTTAAATAATTGCTTCTTAGACGCTAAAGCTAAATAAGGAACTTCTTTTAATGCTTCTGATAAAGCTTTTACTACAACATCATCACTTTCAAAAATTAAACTAGCTAGGTTTTTAATAGATGGATTATTTGCCCAAACTAAATCAAAACTTTTCTTAGATTCTATTAACTCTTTTTTGACTAGTTCTTGTCTACAAATCATATCATAAATTGAAGTGTCCTGATCATTAGATAATGAATATTCTTTATTATCTTGTAATTCTTCTAAAGTTAGTTTAGGTAAATTAAAACCTTTTGAAACAGTGTGTGATAAGTTCACAGCGTTCTTAATTTCAGGAACTTTAATAATTTTTTCAAAATCTTCTTTTAAGAAACTTTCTAATTGAGGTTTAACTTCTATTAGATTTTGAAAAGATTTAGACTCTATTATATTTTCAATACTAGCAAGTTTTGAACACTTCTCATTTAGTTTATTTTGTAGTGAAGAAAGTTTAACTCTTTGTTCCCATAATGATAAAACATCACCAAAAGATATGTCTGCATCAGAATATTCCCCATGATGAATATTTTCTATAAATAATTTAATTTTACTGTTTACAATTAAATCAAATTTTTGTTCATCTTCAAAAATAGAAGAATCTTGAACCTTTATATTTTTTAGGTTTATACCCGAGTTAAAATTATAATTACCACTGATTACTTTATTACTTTCAGTTAAGTAGGTTACATACTCGTTAGTTGAATCTATAGAAAATAAAATTACATTTTCTCTTATAGATCTCCCAATATAATCACCTAATTTTATTAGATTTGATATAGCCTTATCTCTTTCTTCAAATAATCTTAAAAACATATTTTTTATCTCCAAACTTGGTTTATATTTATATAGACTCTTTCTGATCAGCTTTTTTTGCTTTTTGCTGTTGTTTTTCTATAATTCTATTAAGAACTACTTTTGTTTGTTCATCAGAAACACAATCTTTTATATAACTGAAAGGGTCAGTTATATTAGTAGATTCGTTTGCTGTGGGAGGTATATTTTCAGCAGACTCCTGACCACCAGCCTCCCCAGGACCGGGACCAGCCATACCAGCAGACATACCCCCTTCAGCAAGCCCCAACTCTTCTTGTTCTTTTTCTAATTCATCTTTGATTCTATCAATCTCATCTTCAGACATATCGTAATATTCCCTGTAGATTGTAGATTTTGGGAATAACCCCAAACCCTGTACAGCCTGAATTACTCTAGTCTTCTGCTCATCTAAATCTAGTTTTCTTTTAGCTGACATATCAGAAGGTTCTGGAAGTTTGATTTTTAAATCACGAATAAGGCTTGGTGGATAGCCTTTAAGTTGTAAGTGACGCTTCGCTAAATTTTCTAAACCTGTTTCAATATCTATCTGTATTCTTTGAATGGTTCTTGCAAATTTAACATCTAACTGAGACAAATTAGCCTTTCTTTCAGGAGATTGATCCTTTTCTACTATATAATCTTTTGGAATTTTTAAAGCAGCTAGTAACTTATCTCTGTAGTACTTAACATCTTCGATTTCTCCTAAATTAGTTGCTCCGGGCAATGTATCAATTTTAGTACCTTTTCCGTTTTTAGTAGCAACATAATAATCTTCATCTAAAGACATAGGGTTGTATCTTGCGTCTACAGTACCTTTAGAATCATTATAATATTTCTCTTTTTTAAATTTTTGTTTTAGTCTTTCAATGTACATCTCAGCTTTAGATGCAGGAAGATTCCCCGTATCTACATAAAAAATTCTTCTTTCGGGTGCTCTAGATAATCTATAAATCATCATAGCATCTTCCATCATTTTTAAAGATCTAAAAGTTCTATGACACATAGCCGCTATTGATTTACCATAAGGATAGAATACAGGATCCGATGTATGTAATCTAAAGTGGACTATTTGATTTTTATCTAGTTCAATATATTTAGCAGATCCTGAGTTTCCCATATTTTCATAACTGTATTGATCTACATTACTTTTGGTTGGGATTTCTTGAAGAAATTTTAATAAATACCCAAACTCATTTTCTACTCTTAAAATCCAGGTAGGGTTTAATATTTTTATTTTTTTAATACCCTCTTTTGGATTTTTTAAATCAACTATTAACTCAGAGAAACAATCTCCGTATTTTACAGTGTTACGAACGATGTCCCATAAAAACCTATTTAGATGAATTTTATCAAATAATCTATTAATTTCATCAACTACCATCTGGTTTTTTGATTTTATTGTCCACCTCTCCGCATGAACACCTCGTTGAGTACTATCATCTGCATAAATATCAAAAGCAGCACCTATTTCAGGATATTCATCCATTTCTTCATACTCTTTATACCTCTTTCTTCTATTAAGCTCAATTTGAGGTATTATCGGAGTTCTTGAAACTCCACCAACGGCCAAATTTGGATCACTATCAGCAACTAAATCATTACTAATGACAGTATCACCTACTTTAGATGCAATATCTTCATTATCTAAACTTTTTTGTACTGGTAGTTGCGCTTTAGTAGCAAAGAACTTTGCAAAAAATCTACCAATGGGTCCTGTTGGAGTGTAGTAGTTTCCTGCTCTGTTTGAGCTTCCTCCAAAAACAGTATAACCACTTTCATTAATTTCTTGTTCTTTTTTTATTTCATCAGCCATTTGTAATCTTCTTCACTCATAAACCCATAAGAGTTTTTTAATTTTGTCGTCATGCTAGGCATAACAGGTCTAGTACTATCATCATTTTTAGAAACAAACTCTATTGGAGTATTACCTAATAAATCTTTATATAAATGAATGGCTAAAGCCAAACTCATAACTAAATCGTCATTATACCCCTTATCAGCCAAAGCCTTACCTCGCTCGTTTACAATAAAGGTCATAAGCTCATCGCAAGTTCTAGTAGAGTTTATCTTAATTAAATCTGTTCTTAAAGCCTCTTCTAATTCTGCTAAAATACTTTCTCGATTTTTAGCAGTAACTTGAAACCCTATATCACCCTTATCGTCAGCCCAAAGATTTTCATACTCGTACACATTAAAGAGCCAATCAATAAGATTATTTCCTATCGTATTTCTTTCACATATAACGTGTGCTATATTATATAGCATACCTTCTTGTGCTATTATTTTAGCAAAATCATTTATAGGTGTTTTGTTTGAGTAAAATTCAGCTACTTGTTGTCCGTTATACATGTTTATAATATGAAAAGCTGAATAATCCCTATTTCGACCTAAAGAAGTATCACACGATAATAAATATTCGTATTCAGGTCTAGGCTCTTGCCAAATACGCATTCTATTGTTATATTTTGTAAAATATTTTTCACTAGTTTGTTGTGAAATTTCTTTAAGAATTTCTCCTTCTATATAAGTATCACCTGTTCCTAAAAAGGAACACTCATATTCTTGAAGCCATTGTTTTGTGGGCAAGTTTGCTCTTGTTGTTTCTTCCCATTTATTGATGTCTAAACCTTTTTTAGCCATTTCCTCATATAAATGCTCAAAACCATCCATGTATGAGTACTCTGGATGCTCTTGCCAGCGAATATCTATAGCGTGGAATGCATTATTTCCATCTACAGCTCCTTGATAGGTTTGATGATACCAATTACCAACACCATTAACTGTAGAAAGAATAAAGGCTCTACCACCAGTAGAAATAATAGGATAAACGGCAGCCCAAATAGTATCAATATTCTCAATAAATGCTGCTTCGTCAATAATTAGCATTGAGCCAGCTAGAGAACGTCCAGATTGCTTTCCAGAAGGTCTAGATTTAATAACTGATTGAGTTTTTAGCTTTAGAGTGTGTTTATTATCTTCTGCAATACCGGGTTTTAAGAATTCAGGAAGTTCATCATACATTAATTTAATTCTATCCAAAACTTCTGTAGATTCTGCGTCACCCTTGGACAAAATAGCAATTGTTTTGTATTTTTGAAAGATAGCCATCCACAAACAATAAGACGCTGCAATTGTGGTGCATCCTGCCTGACGAAATTTACGAAGAATATTGAATCTATGAGATTCTAAGTTCGATAAAATACGTTCCTGAAAGGGGTATAGCTTAAAAGGAACCAAACCTCGAACTGGATGAGTCACTTTTATATAATTTGAAATAAAATATACAGGATCTTGACTGCATCTCTTGAATTCTTCTATTAATTTCTCTTTTTCCATAAAAAATACACAAGTATCTGTTATATTATAGTATATGAATATTCATGCTATTATTTGTACACGATCAAAAACACAAATAACCAAAACATTACATGATTTACTATCATTCTTATCTAGATGTGAAGTAAAAACAAATGTTGTAGTTGGTTCAAAATCAATATTTGACGCTTATAAGAACACTTTTAACAAAATTAAAACAGATCCTGACGATATTGTGATATTTTGTCACGATGATATCGAAATTAAGGAGTCTGAAAGCGATTTTAAGACAAAAATATTCAAGTTATGTAACGAATCAGATAAGGTTGGCTTTGTAGGACCCGCAGGAACGACATTTTTGAGTCAAAATGCTGTCTGGTGGGATCACGAACTATGGAGACAGGGGTTTCATAGAGGTAAAGTCTACCACATCAACCAAAATAATCAGATATATTCCACCGATTATGGTCCACCAGCCGATGTTGTAGTGCTTGATGGACTATTTTTAGCTGCAAAAGCGTCAGCTATCGAGGATATTGGACTATCAAAGCCGCAATATTTTGAAGGAGAGTGGGATTTCTACGATATACACTATACATCAAAGGCATTTTTGATGGGTTACACAAATAAAATACTAGATATCGCAATAATTCACCACTCAAATGGAGAACTTGTTGGAAGAGAATCATGGCATAAAAATAGAGAAGCTTTTGTAAATAATACAAAGCTTCCCTTAAAAATAACTAGTTAAATAGTCAGCACCCATTACCACAATGGGCAGTTCTTGGAATCATAAATCTTTTCATAATATTTTCACCTTTCTGATGTGGGTCTTACATTACGCTTTCTTTTTTTGGACTTTTCAGTAGTCTCAACTTCAGGAATAACAACCTCTTCTTTTATAGAAGCTGATTGTACATCTAAACCTAATCTTGCTCTCAAAATACGAGCATGGCCTGTGTTTGGTTTAAGTCTAGCTAATCTAGCCTCAGCCTTTGCTCTTATTCTATCTCTGTGGTCCATTTTTAAAGTTCCTTCCTAATTTACACTTAGATTCCTTGCGAAAAAAGTTGTAAAGCTTTTTTTGCTCGTCTCTAAGCTTCTTTATATACTTAGGGTCTTTGTTAGTAAACCCTTTATTTTTTCTTGATTTTTTCAATGGTGTTAAAACAAGATAACGTACCCCCATCCATAAATATATACTTACCAAAAGGAGAAGACATGGAGATAATTACAGATAAAATGATAGACTTCGGAACAGGGTCAGTATTACACGACCTAATCGTTCCAGAAGTAGAACACACAGGTATTTCTTGTGGTACGCCTTATAATGAGTACCCAGATAAATGGGAAGTAACCACAAACGCAGTTCTAAAAAACATTTATGTTCTTAGCGGTAAAAAGTGGGGTTCAAGATCTCATGGAGTAGGTTCAGCCTACGTTGAAAACTGTCACATGGCAAACATCGAAGTAGAACACGGTTGGTATTGGAACTTAGCCGATAGTGTACTTCAAAACGAATTAGTGCTATTCAAGGATTGTACAGTTCAAAATGTAGGTGGTCAAGCTTGGCAGTTTGCAGCAAGAGAAACTGAAACTGATCCAGACAATTGGGGTAGAATGCCTATGACCTACTTGTACAAGTGTGCAGCAAGAAATACAGCACTTCGACCCGATCACCGTGGAGCTTATGCTTACAGCTTCCACCAACCAAACGGTGAAAAACAACCTAATGGTCAGTTCGGACCTTCAGAAAACTTCTGGGGCGAGGCCGTACTACATGAATGCATTTTAGATAACACCATGCAAGAAAGAAGCCGTGGTATGCTTCTTATGAAAGGCCGCTACTTCGTTCAAATACTCAAGTCTTGGTTCGCAAGCAGAACCTTTGAAAAAAGTGGGATTTATGGTGGTCAAACCGCAGTTCAGATCATAGGTCCTGATAAGACCGATAAGAAGCGTGCGCTGCTAATAGACGGAAGTTATTTCAACGAAATCGAACAAAGTAACTACGGAAAAATCATCATAGACAAGTTCGATGATATTACAATCAAGAATTGTTTTGGAAACATGCCCGTCTTCCTAGAAGATCAAGAGCTTGGACCCATCGAAGGTATCAACGCTCATTGGACTAGAAACGAAAACGGAATTCTAGTAAAAGAAGAACTCTGATAATAAAGCAGGGCATCTCAATAAACGGAGATGCCCTGTTTATTTTTTTATTTTTATTTAGATCAGCGACCTTTTTCTCTTTTTCGTTGTTCTTGTGCGGCAGTAGCTTGCCTTCCTCGGGAGCTATCCGCATCTTCTCCTTTCCTTCTAGCTTGTTTAAAAGCTTCTATTCCTGCCCTCGTAGCCTTCTCAGATTGACCTGACTCAGCAGCTTCAATTCGCTCATGTCTTCTTACAAGTGCGGTTCTTGGGTTTCCACCACTTCTCCCGATAACTTCACTATGCTGTCCAGCACTTTTTAGTTCACTAATAAGACCTAAGCTCTCAGCAAGCACTAAAGCAATTCTTGCATTTGATTCTACATATGCCTGTTCAAAATTTTCTTGATTCATAATTATTTTCCTTTACTTTTCAGGTAATTGACCTGTTGGACCTGCTTATTTTTCTGGGTTTCCATAAAATCTGAAATTATCAGGCCCTCCGCGCCTACGACGCTTTGATACACCAACGCCACCTGGAAGATCTGCAACTATAGTCCCTTTTTTAGTTCTTATGATTCTACCATCATCAGGTGTTGGTCTCTCTGTTGAACCATGACGTGCAGCAGCAGCGGCAGCTATATTTTTACCACTTATAGCTTCAGCTATAGCAAAAGCTAACTGAGCATTAGAACGAATGTAAGCTTCTTCAAACTTTTCTTGATTCATATAAATTTCCTCTAAACTTATTTAGGAGTCCCATGTTAGATTTTGTCTTAAACTTCAGATTTTTTTTATTTTAGTGGGGACTTAAAAAATGATAGGAGTCCCAGGATCTATGGGTCAGTCTGCCATTGTGGCATGGGACCCACAACGCGATATTTTCCGACGACCATCATAACCCTAGGCAGGGCAACAACTTACAACGACAAAAAAAACCGCCTTGAGGCTTGCAATCTGCCCAGGATGGTGTATAATACACACATGAGCAAGCAAGAGATTGAGCAACGCTACCCCAACCTCCACGAAGCCGTCTACCA